>ENA-ORSS01000506-ORSS01000506.1-human-gut-metagenome-genome-assembly--contig:-NODE-506-length-47848-cov-13.980583_pt1 | contig 47848 bp, 37 predicted proteins | sample MGYA00241899_ERZ509162 | MGnify/ENA primary metagenome ERZ509162 (study PRJEB26280, sample SAMEA2338641) | human gut metagenome | biome: human gut; feature: human-associated habitat; material: faeces... | reverse complement strand
CAGCAAACTGAGCAAGCTGACCTACCCGATCAAGACCATCTACAGCAAGGAAGCAAGAGTGCAGCTGCGGAAAGTTCTGGACGACTTCAAGCCGGATGTCTGTCACTTGAACAACTTCAACTACCAGCTGACACCTTCCATCATTCTGGAAATCGTGAAGTGGCGCAAGGAGACCGGAAGGGATTGCAAGATCATCTTCACGGCACATGACTACCAGCTGGTCTGCCCGAACCACATGCTGAACAATCCGAACACCCACCAGAACTGTGAGAAGTGCCTCGGCGGCCATTTCGTGAACTGCATGAAAGGCAAATGCATCCACGGTTCCACGGCGAAGTCAGCCATCGGCATGATGGAGGCTGAGTTCTGGAAGTGGAAGGGCACCTACAAGTACATTGACACCATGATCTGCTGCTCGGAGTTCATGAAGAGCAAGATGGACAGCAATCCTCTGTTTGCGACCAAGACCGTGGCAATGCACAACTTCATCGACAAGGTAGAGTGGAAGGAGACGGAGAAGAAGGACTACGTCCTTTACTTCGGCCGCTTCTCTGAAGAAAAGGGCATCGGCACACTCATCAAGGTCTGTAAGGAGTTGCCGGATGTGCAGTTCATCTTCGCCGGTACTGGCCCGCTGGAAGAGACAGTAAATGGTATTAAGAACATCAAGAACGTTGGTTTCCAGAAAGGCGAAGCACTGGAGAAGCTGATCCGTGAGGCACGGTTCTCCATCTACCCGTCTGAGTGGTATGAGAACTGCCCGTTCTCCGTAATGGAATCCCAGATGTATGGCACACCGGTGCTGGGAGCGAACATCGGCGGCATCCCGGAACTGACTCAGGTTGGTAAGACCGGCGAGTTGTTTGAGAGCGGTAATGCCGAAGATCTGAAGAAGAAGATCGAGAAGCTCTGGGGTGATAAGAAGCTGTGTGCGGAGTACAGTGCGAACTGTAAGGACATCAGCTTCGATACCATTGATGAGTATTACGAGAAAATTATGAAGGTGTATCAGTAATTATAGTGAATGAGTTAAGGGAGGAATAAAGATGCGAGTAGGAATTTTGACTTTATTCCATGGAAATAATAACTGGGGTGGAGATCTTCAAGGGTATGCGTTAAAGGCTTATATCGAAGATAACTTTAAAGATGCTAATGTGGATTTAATAAAGTATCGTTCTGGTGTAAATGTTATTTATAAAAGTAAATTTGAGCAGATGGAGCAATACGGACCATCTGAGGTGATAAAGAAGATATCAGAACGCATAGTTAAGAGAAAAACACCTGCTGATGGATTACTGAAGAAGCGGAATGAACTCTTTGAACAGTTTCAGAAGTGTTATTTGACGAATGACCACGTATATACTGATGAAGAATTGTCGGAGTTGGCAAAAGAGTATGATTGCCTAATTTGTGGATCTGATCAAATTTGGAATCCTAACGTTGCACGTCCTGGTTACTTTTTGAAAGGTATAGAAGGAACTAGAAAAGTATCTTATGCAGCAAGCATTGCCAGAGATAGACTTTCCGATAAAGAAGCCAGCGCGATGATTCCTCTGATTGAGAAATTTGACTTCATTTCAGTTAGAGAGAAAACAGCAAAAAAAATATTGGATGGCTATTTAAAAGGAAAAAAGAGCGTTTATGAAGTATTGGATCCTGCTCTTATGCGCACACGAGAACAGTGGTCTGAGTTTATTGGCACTGAAAGATATGAGACAGAGCCATATGCACTGATGTTTTTCTTTTCGGATAGCTCGGCATATAGAAGCCGAATTGAAGCCTACTGCCATAATCATGGGTTAAAGCTAATAGGAATTCCGCATGCGGCCACTTACATCAAGAGCGATGAGGCTGGAAATTATGAAAAAGCATATGATGTAGGACCAGTTGAATTTTTAAGGCTATTTCGAGATGCATCGTATGTCTTCACAGATTCCTTCCACGGCTCAGCATTTTCGATAATTTTTCAAAGACAGTTTTGTGTATTCGAACGCGATAAGAATACAAAGACATCTAAAAACTCGCGTTTGTATGATTTGCTGGCTAAATTTCAAGTGTCAGATCGTTTGGTAAGGAACGCTAAAGATGTAGATGATGTCTTGAGAAAAGAAATAGATTACCTGAAAGTAAATGCTATTCTTGAAAAGGAAAGAACTACATCGGGAGAGTTCTTAAAAAGCGCGCTAGGCCACTGTGAAGAAAAGCAGAAAAAGAAAGAAGTAACAGTTGCAGATTTCCAAAAGAAATCCTGTTGTGGATGTGGATTATGTGCACAGGTATGTCCTAAAAAATGTATAGAATTGCGGCAAGATAATGAAGGCTTTTATTATCCAGTTGTAAATCAGGATGAGTGTATAAAATGCGGTCGCTGTGTACAAAAATGTGTTCAAACTATGCAGAACGATCAGACTTTAATGGATGCATATATTGGTTATAATCCTGATGAATCTGTTAGAAAAGATAGTTCTTCTGGTGGTATTTTCAATGCAATAGCAAGCGCATTTATTGACAATGGCGGAGTCGTTTTTGGCGCAGCATTTGATGATGACTATTCCGTAAGACATGTAAGAATTGAGAATAAAGAAAATTTGTCTCGAATCATGAAGTCAAAATATGTTCAAAGTGATTTGAAATATATTTTTGATGTATTGGCAGAAGATTTGAAAAAGGGAAGGCCTGTTTTGTTCACAGGCACACCATGCCAGGTTGCTGCTGTGTGTCAGTTTGCAGATGGTTTGAGACTAAGGGAAAAACTTTATACAATAGATTTCATTTGTCATGGTGTACCTTCACCAGGGGTATGGAAGTCATATTTGAACTATATTTCCAAAGGTTCAGAAGTTCACGAAGTGAACTTCCGAGATAAAAGTCATGCAGGATGGCATGACTATTATCTCCATATAAAATATGGAGATAATAGTCAACTGAATGAAAGTCATGAATTGAACACCTATATGCGCTTATTTCTTTCGGATAAAAATATCCGGCCAGCTTGTTACTACTGTAATTTCAAATCTGGCAATTATATGTCGGATTTGACTTTGGCAGACGCATGGAAAATCGAGAAAGAATATGAGCCTTGGGCAGACGATAAAGGAACATCACTTTTTATTATTAGAAGCCATAAAGGAGAGATTCTTCTTGCATCGTGTGATTCAAACCTGAAACTAAGAAAATCCAATTATGAATTTTGGTCAAAAATGAACCCGTCTTTGGTAACTAGAACTCAGGTTGGAGGAGGCAGAAAAAAACTGTTCTCAGATTTTTCAGAGTTAGACGAAAGCGCATTTTGGAAAAAATATAGTCCAATTCCAAGAAAGAAGAAAATCCGCTATATAGCTAAGAAAGTTGCTAAGGTAACCGGTATAGAAAAAGCCTTGCGGAAAAGGGTGTAATCCCATTTGTTAAGGAGGAATATGGTGGATAATAGAACACGATATGAGGGAATAGACGGTTTGAAGGCATATGCCATTATTGGCATCGCGCTGATGCATGTCCTCGCAAATGGAGAATATAGGATGGGAGGATTTGTGTTTGAGCGGTTTATTCCGTCTTTCACAAACCTCGTTTTCCTTTTTATGATGGTCAGCGGTTTTGGTATGTGCTGTGGCTATTACCAGAAAATTATTGACCAGAAGATCAGCGTAGAGGATTTCTACAAGAAACGGTATATCAAAATATGGCCGTACTTTGCCTTGCTGTGTGCGCTGGATTTCATGATGTCACCGAGTAAAGAATCAGTATTTGAAGTCTTTGCAAACTTGACTTTGTGTCAGGGGCTTCTGCCGAATGCTAAGATCTCGGTCATTGGTGTGAGTTGGACACTGGCAGTTATTTTTGTGTTCTACATGCTGTTTCCGTTTTTCTGCTTCCTGATTGGAAACAAGAAGAGAGCGTGGAGCGTGGCGGTTGTAGCACTGGTGTTCAACTGGCTGTGTAGCAATTACTTCAATGCTGGAAGAACGAACATCGTCTACGATGCAATTTATTTCGTCGCCGGTGGTTTAGTCTTTCTATATCGGAAAGAACTGGCCGAGTTCGCATCAAAATATAAGGTTATCGCTGGAGCGATTCTGCTGATTGCCACAGTTGTTTATTTTGCAGTAGGCGGCAATGCGCTTACAATGCTGTTTTTCTGTGTGGCAGCACTGGTCTATACCCTCGGTTGTAGAACGGGGGGGGGGTACTGGTCAATCCAATCGCCAAGTTCCTCGGTGGTATCTGCTTCGAGATTTACCTGTGTCACATGGTAATTTATCGTGTGATTGAGAAGTTACACTTAGTTCATCTATTTGGAAATGGTCTGCTGGCATATATTTTCACGGCGGTTGCAGTCATCTGCGGTTCGGTTGTGTTCTCGGTATGTGCCAAGTGGTTCTTAAATAAAATTGAAATATTCTTAAAAGAGAGAGTAAACAATAGGAGAGTTAATCATGTCTGAAGAAAAGAAGTTAAATGGTACGGTCATCGTCACTTATCGCTGCAACGCTCGTTGCTCTATGTGTAACCGTTATAAAGCACCTTCCAAGCCGGAAGAGGAAATCAGCATCGAAACCATCAAGAAGTTGCCGAAGATGTACTTCACAAATATCACTGGCGGCGAACCGTTCATCCGTACTGACCTGAAGGATATCGTGCGTGAACTGTACAAGAAGTCTGACCGTATCGTTATTTCCACGAATGGTTTCTTCACAGATCGTATCGTTGATTTGTGTAAGGAGTTCCCTCAGATCGGTATTCGTATCTCTATCGAGGGTCTGGAGCAGACCAATAATGAGATTCGTGGCCTGCAGAACGGCTACCAGCGTGGTTACGGCACACTGAAGAAGCTGCGTGAGATGGGCATGAAGGACGTTGGTTTCGGTATGACGGTTCAGGACAAGAACGCACCTGACCTGGTTCCCCTGTATAAGATCTCCGATGAGATGGGGATGGAGTTCGCAACTGCATCTCTGCACAACAGTTTCTACTTCGTTGAGGCTAAGAACATCATCCATGATCGTCCAATGGTTGCAAAGAATTTCGAGGACCTGGTTAATGAACTGCTCCGCAGCAACAGCCCGAAGAAGTGGTTCCGCGCTTACTTTAACCACGGCCTGATCAACTACATCTACGGTCAGAAGCGTCTGCTGCCTTGCGACATGAGCTTCGACACCTTCTTCATCGACCCGTATGGCGATGTCATGCCGTGCAATGGTACCAAGGATAAGGAAGTCATGGGCAACCTGAACAATCAGACTTGGGACGAGCTGTGGAATAGCCCGGAGGCCGAGAAGGTTCGTGCAAAGGTTCGTTGCTGCGACCGTGACTGCTGGATGATCGGTTCTGTCAGCCCGGCTATGCACAAGTATATCTGGAAGCCTGCCACATGGGTTCTGGTTCACAAGTTCAAGGCTCTGTTCACCAAGCATCCGTACAGTATGTATGAGCTGAAGATTTGCCGTGATTACCGTGATGGCAAAGTCACTAAAGAGGATCTGGACAAGTGCAGCACCTGCGATATGAACTGCGTGATCAACAACGGTCTGAGTGAGGCAAGTAAAGAGCAGCTGAAGCATAAGACCGGCGAGGAAATCGTGGATGCCGATATCGCACAGCAGATGGAAAAGTAAAAGGAGAGAGAGATGAAACGAGCACTAATAGTAGCGGCAACAGGTGGATTTCTAAACGGATTCTTGATTCCAGATATGAAACTATTGCAAGAAATGGGATATGAAGTACATTGCGCAGCAAATGGAAATTCGGTTTCTACTTTTGTACCTGAAGAGCGATTTGCGTCTATTGGAGTTACGTTTCACCAGATTGATTTCTCATCGACATCTCCAGTAAGCAAAGAAAGTCTTACAGCATATAAACAGTATAAAGAATTACTGAATAGATATCATTTTGATTTTGTTCATGTCCACACGCCTATTCCGGGAGCAATTGTTAGAATTGCTACAAGACGCAAGAGAAAAGAAGGATGTGTAGTAGTTTATACTACGCATGGATTAACTTTTCCGAAGGGGTCTTCATTAAAGACAAAAATCGTCTATGGCGGTGTAGAGTGGTTTTGTTCATGGATGACGGATGGGATTATAACAATTAATAAAGAAGACTATGCTCAAATGAAAAAGATGGCATGTAAAAATGTCTATCATATCAATGGCGTTGGAGTAGATACGTCAAGATACCATGAATGTCAAATAGACAGAGATAGGTATCGAGAGTCACTGGGGCTTTCAGAAAGTGATATTGCAATTCTGGAAGTTGGGGAATTGTCTACTCGAAAAAACCATAAAGTTATCATCGAAGCCTTGTCAAAAATTAATGACAAACACTATGTATTTTTGATTTGTGGGAAGGCTATGAGTAATTCGGGAACATATGATTTTCTGAAAAAATATGCAGAAGAAAAAAATGTGAGAGTAATCTTCTTGGGATTCAGAAAAGATATTCCAGAAATAAATAGATGTGCAGATATCGCAGTTCTTCCGTCATTGCGTGAAGGCCTTGGATTAGCTGGAATTGAGGCTTTGGCATCTGGAGTGCCTGTGGTTGGGAGCAACGTACAGGGAATCAAAGACTACGTTATAGATGGCAAAACTGGATACCTGTGCTCTCCTAGGGATGCGGATGCCTTTGCAGATAAAATCCAGTTACTTAGTGATAAAGAAGCAAGGTTTTCGATGCGGAAGGCATGCGTAGAAAAAGCAGAAGAATTTAGACTGGATATTTCTCATCAGCAGATGAAAAACATCTATAAGAATTTGCTGCGTGAACAGGAGAAAGTTAAATGATAGGTGTGTGTATTAAGTATTTTCATGAGAATTATGGTGGAATGCTACAAGCATTCGCAACAGTTAAAATGCTTGAATCTCGTGGAATTGATTATGAATTAATAAGATATAAGAAGAAACTTACAATAACAGAAAAGATAAGATTTGTTCCACGGTTATTGAATGGAATTCTTTTGAATGACAAATATGAAGCTTTTTTGAAAAGGCAGGGAATGAAAAAACATCCGGAATTTGCAAAGAATGATGCAGTTCGGATGAAGGCCTTTGAAAAATTTAAGAATAAAGCTTTTACAAAATTATCTCCGGAGTTTTGTGGATATAAAGCTCTTTGTGAAGGGGCAAAACGATATGATGCGGTTGTAACCGGAAGTGATCAGCTTTGGTCACCAGCGGGATTGCCTACAAATTTTTATAATTTGATGTTTGTTCCTAATGAAATTAGAAAAATCTCGTATGCTTCAAGTTTTGGTGTTGGTCAAATTCCATGGTATCAGAAAAAAAGAACAGCAGATTTTCTGAAACGGTTAGACTATATCAGCATGAGAGAAAATCGTGGTAGTGAAATTGTAAAAGAACTAACAGGATTGGATGTACCGGTGATTTTGGATCCTGTTTTTAACTTTAATAAAGAGCAGTGGGAAAAGCTGATTCCTATAAAAAAAGAGATGGATGAACCATATATTTTTGCGTATTTCTTGGGCGCAAATCCAGAATACAGAAAACAGGTTCAGAAATTAGCGGAATTGACAGGCCTTAAAATAGTGGCTTTGCGTCATATGGATCAGTATGTTGAGGATGATGAGCGTTTTGGCGATTATGCGCCGTACGATGTTGCACCGGATCGCTTTCTGAATTTGTTACGTGGTGCAGAGTACGTCTGCACGGATTCCTTTCATGGAACGTGTTTCTCCATCATCAATGAAAAGAAATTTATGATTTTTAATCGCTATGCAAATACAAGTGCAACATCGAAAAACTCCAGAATAGATTCTCTTTGTCAAAATCTTGGTGTTAGTGATAGAAGATTTTCAGGAGATATTTCAACTATTCAGAAAATTATTGATTACGAAGAAGTTTATTGTAAATTGGCGAAACTGAAACAAAAAACAGATCAGTATATTAATGCAGCATTCATGGGTTGAGTATAATTGAATAAATGCTGCCATAAAACATTGGAAAAAAGCGGGAGGATAAATCGTGAACCAAGCAAAACATATTTTAGTTACAGCTCCCTTGGGGTTTGGTGGCATTACATCAATGATGATCAACATTCAAAAAAATATAGATAGAGATAAACTTAATTTTGATTATCTTGTTTTACATGATCGACATGAGGATTTGGAAGATGTCGTTATCAAAATGGGGTCTCAAAAGTTAATTGCATCTGCGGATGAGGTGAACAATAAATGGCGTAGAGTCTTTGTTCGATGGTATAGACTATACCGGGTTTTCAAAGACAATGAAATAAAGGTGTTACATTTAAATGGTGGTCCTGCTTCGGATATGACAATGGTCTTTATTGCAAAATTGGCTGGAGTAAAGCACGTAACATTTCATAGCCATAATGCGGGAAACGCAGTATATAGAAATAAGATTACTGTGGTGATGTCTAAAGCTTTTAAAATGCTTATGCCCGCTTTTGTTGATGAATTTTGGGCTTGTTCATCGTTGGCAGCGCAGTTTTCATTCCCGAAGAGTATTGTAAAAAATCAGAAGTATAAGTTTATTCCTAATGGTGTAGCACTGGAAAAATTCTCTTATAATGCATCTGTCAGGGAAGAAATGAGAAAGAAATTAGGTGTGGAAGACAAATTTGTAATTGGACATGCCGGGAGATTTAATATACAGAAGAATCATGAGTATTTAATAGAAGTATTCTCTGCACTTCATAGTAAATGCCCGGATGCTGTTTTATTGCTCTTTGGAGATGGCGAATTGTATAAGAAAATTCAGGACAAAGTTAAAAAAATGAATCTAGAAGACAGTGTTCGATTTATGGGTACAACGGATGAAATGCCTAAAATGTATCAAGCAATCGACGTTTTTGTAATGCCATCATTCTGTGAAGGGTTGCCAGTGGCTGGTGTTGAAGCACAAGCTTCAGGTTTGCCTGTAATTCTTGCTGATACAATTACAAAGGAGGTCGGTGTCACAAACTGTGTAAAATACCTTCCTCTTTCAGATGATAAGGCGGAATGGGTTCGGGAAATCCTGAATTTCCGCGGATTTAAAAGGTATTCTCGCTGTGAAGAATTAAAGAGGGCGGGATTTGACGAAAAGGATGTTGCAAGAAACTTTCAAAACTACTATTTAAATGTATTGGAAAATTTGTAATAAGGGAGATGAGGACAGGTGATTACAATTAAAGATAAAAAAGATTGTTGCGGTTGTACGGCTTGCTATAATGCATGCCCTAAAAAAGCAATTGAAATGCAAGCAGATCAAGAAGGCTTTCTATATCCTGTGATTGATCAGAAAAAATGTGTGGATTGCGGAATATGTGATGCAACTTGTCCTATTATTAATAAAGTAGAAAAGAATCCTGAACAGACAGAAGGATATATTCTGAGAATCAAAAACAATAATGTTCTTTTTGAAAGTACATCCGGGGGGGGGTTCACAGCTCTGGCAGAATATGTGCTGCATAATGGCGGCGTAGTTTATGGAGCAGGCTACGATGAAATGATGAACGTCATTTGTAAAAGGGCAGCAACGATTGATCAGCTTCAGGAAATGAGAGGGTCAAAGTTTGTTCAGTCTACGCTTGGAAACACATTTGAAAAAATAAAAAAAGAATTGCAAGATGGAGTGTATGTGATGTTCACAGGATCTCCATGTCAAATTGCCGGACTGTTGCATTACTTAAAGAAAAAGCCTGAGAACCTACTATGTGTAGATTTTGTCTGTCGTGGTGTACCTTCACCAGGATTGTGGAGAAACTATGTGAATTTTATGGAAGAAAAATTCAACAGCAAAATGGTAGGAGCACGGTTCAAACATAAAACGTATGGATATCATACGACAACGATGAAAATTGATTTTGATAATGGAAAGACCTACTATGGCTCAGGGCGAGTGGATCCTTACATGAAGTCCTTTGTTAGTGAACTAGCTTCGAGACCATCGTGTGCGTATTGTGCATTTAAAGGATTGGAACGTCCGAGCGATATTACAATTTTTGATTGCTATGAATACGCCAAATTGACCGGAAAAGAAGACGATGATAAGGGATACTCTTCAATTTTTGTGCATTCTGAAAAGGGTAAGAAAGTAATGGAAGGTATTGCATCAGAAGTTGAATGCTTTTCTATAGATGCAGAAGAACTGGTTCTATACAATGGAATTATGGTTAGAAACAGTGCAAAAGCAAATAAAAAGCGGGATGAGTTTTATTGGTTGGCGGCAGAAATGCCAATTAACAAAGCGCTTAATCAGGTCGCACCAATTACGATTAAAGACTATGCAATTGAGAAAGCGAAAAAATTTTTGTATTCGACAGGTACAATAAAATATATCAGGAAACTTAAGAAAAAGCATACGATAGCGGTAACAAAATGACATAAGTAGATAGGAGAAAAAAATGAAAGATGTATTGATTGTTTGTTATGGAATGGGATGTGGAGGTGCGGAAAAGAGCCTTATCTCTTTTTTGAATCGATTACCAAAAGATAGATGGAATGTCGATTTAATCGTCGCTAATCCTAACGGAATGTACATGAAGCAGATTCCAAGCACAGTCCATTTTTTAAACAATCAGTACGAACTGGAAAACTTTGCTACGCCCATGAGCTTGCGTAGAAAGAAAGTGTGTAATGGCAGAGACTTGATAAATCAAGCAAGTTGGCAAATAAAATCAAGATTTTTATGCAAAAATCTAAGTTGGAATGAGAAAAGATGGGAATTATGGGGAAAGCATCTGCCAAAGCTCAAAAAAAGATATGACTTGGCAATTTCTTACATGAATGGTCCGACAAACTATTATGTGATAGATAAGGTTACGGCTAAAAAGAAGATTCTTTGGATTCATAATGAATTTGAAAAGTTGGATGTAAACTATGACTATGAGAGAAATTATTATGAAAAAGCGGATCGAGTTGTAACCATATCTCAGGATTGCGTTGATAGTTTTGCCAGAGTTTATCCGGATCTTAGAAAAAAGACTCTTGTACTTGAAAATATTTCTTCACCAGAAACAATTCGGAATGCTGCAAAGTTGGTTCCGGAGGATGACTTTTTCCAGTATAAGGGACTAAAGATTGTATCTATTGGAAGACTAGCTCCACAAAAAGGATATGAAATTGCAATTGATGCAGCCGCAAAAGTAAAGAAGCAAGGAATAGAGTTTGTTTGGTATATACTTGGGGAAGGAGAACTAAGAGCGGAATTAGAAGGACTAATCAAGACAAATGAACTTGTAAAAGAGGTAAAACTTGTCGGTATAAAGGAAAATCCCTATCCATATATTGCTGGATGCGATATTTTCGCACAGACATCCCGATACGAAGGAAAATCAATTGCATTAGATGAAGCAAAAATACTCAATAAGCCTATTTTAGTAACAAATTATGCAACGGTTGGGGCTTCAATAAATAATGGAGAAAACGGACTAATTGTATCGATGAATGGAGAAAGTGTTGCAGAGGGCCTAATGCAACTTAGCGAAAATCAGCAATTAAGAAATCAGCTTGTTGAGAATTTGAAAAAAGAAAAAACAGGAAATGAAGAAGAAATTAATAAATATATTCAGCTGATTGAAGAAAATTTAAATTAAAGGGGGAAAGATATAATGACACCATTTTTCTCAGTTATTTTGCCTTCTTATAATGTTGAAAAATATCTTGATAGATGTGTTAAGTCCTTTCTGACACAAAGCTTCACGGATTACGAAATAATTATTGTGGATGATGGTTCTACAGATCATACTGGTGAAATCGCAGATTTTTATGCTGCAAAATACGATTTTATAAAGTGTATTCACAAAGAGAATGGTGGGTTATCCAGCGCAAGAAATGTAGGAATAGCAGAAGCAAAAGGTCAGTTCATTCATATGTGTGATGCTGATGACTGGGTTGCGCCTACATTTCTTGAAGTAATAGCAACAAAAGCAATTGGCGATATTAGGAGTTCGTCTCGAGTACCGGATATTGTTAAGTTTAACTATTATCGTCATGTGGATGGAAAAACAACATTATGTAAGAATGTTCTTCAGGAGGGTTCCTACGATTCAGTTGAGGATATTGATTCGTTAATGAAACAGGCACTTAAATCGGTAAATTCATATGTGCTTTCGGCTTGGTCACATATTTATAGAAGAGATTTTCTAATAGAGAATAATTTAACTTTTGTTTCTGAACGTAAAGTGGGAAGTGAAGACTTTTTATTTAATCTGGAAGCACTTTGTTTTGCAAAGAAAGTGTATGCTGTAAATGACGCTTGCTATTATTATGATTTGCGATTTGGAAGTCTGACCCAAAAATATCGCGAATTGCTTCCAAAACAATATGTGAACTTATATAGATCATATATGAAATTTATTGAGAACAGTCATGTAAGAAATAAACATATAGACGAGTTTCAAAATATGTTTTTATGGCAGTTGATTTTTGGTACATGCTTTCCGAATGAATACAGGAAGACAGAAAATCACTCGGTAGCAGATGGAAGAGTAAGGGTAAAAGAAATTTGTGGTATAAACGAAGTTCATACCATTGCAAGAAATCAGTTGAAAACTGCTAAGAAACCAATAAAGATTTTATATTTATTAGCATTTGTTTTCAAGCAGGAATGGATTTTTTTCTGGATATTTGTTGGAAAGAAAAAGAACAGTTGAATATATAATAGTAGGTGGAGTAAGGAGGATGTGCATGGTTGTAAGAAAAAAACAACTTATCACATTTATAATGACGGTGTTGATGTTTCATCTGTCATTCATAGCATTCAGAGAAGAATATTTTGTTGGATTTTTGAAAATCCAACGTTATGCGGCAATTGCATTAATTGGTCTTGTTTTCATTAATATAAATGCGTTTATAAAAAAAGAAAACTGTTTGATAAATATCATTTTAATTCTTTTGAGCGTTAGCATGGGATATTCGTCATGGATGAATAAGGATTTGTCGGGATACGGTTTAATTAATATTATATTTTCTGTTGTTAAAACTATTGCACCACTTATTGCTTTGGAATATGCCTGTGAGGTAAAAGAGGAGAAAACAGCCATACGAGTTTTGTTTGCTTGTACGCTGATTTATTGTTTTATTGCAGATGTACACGGCTTTTCTACTGGGTTTATTGGACAGAATAAAAGCAATTTGCTGTTAGGAAACAAATTCAACTTATCATATTTACATATATTTTCAGTTGCTTTATACGCCAATATCTGTGAGGAGAAAACAAAGAAAGTAAATATAACATTAATCGTTTTATGGGGGATAGCATTTTTTATTGCAATAACATCGACATGCACGACTGCTGCGGTTGCATGTGGTTTGTTTGCAGTGCTGTATTTATTTCAGGAAAAGTTTGAAAAAATAATTTTGAATCCCATTGTAGCGATTGTAATGATTCTGTTTTGCGATTCACTTTTGTTTATTAATTCAGCTATTCTAACGTGGGGACCCATAAATAGTTTTATTGTTAATTTTTTGCATGAAGATACAACACTTACTGGTAGAATGATGATATATCAAAATGTTCTAAAACTTTTGATGATGAATCCGTGGTTTGGCTTCGGAGCAGAGAATAATTATGCTATGTCTCACACGGTTGCTATGGGAATGAATACTCAGAATGGTTTGGCTGATATTATTGTTTCGTATGGTGTTGTTGGAGCTTGTTTGATTTTACTCCTAATGGTTGTATCGTTATTGAAAAGGAAAGAAGATTATAGTAGATCATATATGGCGTTAATGTATACCTTCATAATTGTTTCTATGGTTGAAATTACATTGGGAAATTATTTTTTGATTACATTAGCGTTATTGGCCTTTGTGGCAAACGGAAATCGCAGCAATTAAATTGATTTGTAATATATCGCAATGCAATTATATTTAGTAATTCAAGAATGTCTGGAATATTATGGAGCATAAGTGAAAATGGTAAAAGAAAGAACTAAAAACGCTACAAGAAATATGATATTTGGTATATTGCAACGGATGTATCATATGTTGGTTCCATTTTTTATGAGAACTGCAATGATATATTTTATGGGAGTGCAATATGTTGGACTAAACAGCTTATTTACATCAATTCTTCAAGTTTTAAATTTGGCAGAGTTAGGTGTCGGAAGTGCTATGGTTTATAGTATGTATAAACCGATTGCGGAAGATGATAAAGATACCATCTGCGCATTGATGAGATTATATAAAATATATTATAGAGTTATTGGTAGCGCAATAGCAGTTGTGGGTTTGGGTGTAACACCGTTTATTCCTTGTTTAGTAAGCGGTAGTATACCTGAGAATCTTGATTTACATATATTATATCTTTTAAATTTGGCGGCTACAGTATTTTCTTATTGGCTTTTTGCGTATAAAAATAGTTTGTTGATGGCGCATCAAAGAACAGATGTGACAAGCAAAGTTTCAATTGCCGTTGGAACTGTTCAATATTGTGCTCAGTTTTTAGCAATATATATTTTCAAAAATTATTATTTCTATTTGATTATGGCTATTTTAAGTCAAATTGCTAATAATATTGTTACTTCAAATATAGTATCGAGAATGTATCCCGATTATTTGCCAAAAGGTAAATTGAGCAAAAAAGAAACACGGTCTATTAATGGTCGGATAAAAGATTTGTTTATCGCAAAACTAGGTGGAGTTGTCTTGAATTCAGCAGATACAATAGTTATTTCTGCTTTTTTAGGATTGACACTTCTTGCAGTATATCAGAACTACTATTTTATTATCTCTTCAATATGCGGAATAATGGAAACGTTACTTACATCAATTAGAGCGGGCCTCGGAAACAGTTATGTGACAGAATCAAGAGAAAAGAATTATATAGATCTTAAAAAGATTACATTTATGTTTTATTGGCTGATAGGAATGTGTACATGTTGTTTTTTAGGTGTATTTCAGCCATTTATGGAATTATGGGTTGGAGAGAGTTTTTTACTTCCATTTTCAGTAGTTGTTCTTCTGTGCGTATATTTCTATCTGTATGAAACTACGAGATTGTTAAATGTATTTAAAGATGCAGGTGGAGTCTGGCATGAAGACAGGTTCAGACCGCTGATTTCAGCGCTTGTCAATTTGAGTCTTAACTTGGCAGCAGTTAAGTATATTGGAATATACGGAATAGTTCTTTCGACAATAGTTGCGTTGGGAATGATAGAAGTTCCCTGGCTATTACGTAATATTTTCACAGTTATGTATGATTCCTCTTTATTTAAGGATTATTTTAAAATGTTTGTATCGTGGATTGTAGCCACAGTGTTTTCATGTGCAAGCATCGCTGTACTGACCTACAAAGTGACTCTTTCTGGATGGGGTGCATTTGCCTTTTTCGTTGTGGTAAGTGTGTTGATTCCTAATATTGTTTTTTTGCTTCTAATGCACAGAAAAGAGGAATTCAAATTAAGTATTAGTATGGTTAATAGGATTACTCATAACAAATTGCCGGTTATCAAGAACCTATGATTGAGGGAGGAGAAAAATGAGTTCTATTATAGTAGAATTGCTTAAAAAGATCCGGGGGGGCGATAAAGAAAATAACGGGGTTTCAAATTCCATTTGCTGGTTCTGTATGTAATTTAGAATATGAGGAGGCAATCGAATATTTACAAAAAAGATCCAAAAAGCCAAATGGAATCGTAGAAGTACATAATAGATTGAATCCTCAATATGATTTACAGATTATTATTCCAGCATATAATGCAGAGAAGTATATTGAGAAGTGTTTGAACTCGATTTTATCACAGAAAACACAATATACATATGTGATCACAGTTATTAATGATGGATCTACAGATGAAACATCACAGATACTTTCAAAATATCTTGATGATGAGCATATTGATATTATTAGTCAATCCAATAAAGGTTTTTCAGGAGCTAGAAATTGTGGCCTGAAAAATCTAGTAGGTCATTACTTAATGTTCGTGGATTCAGATGATTGGATTTGTGAAGATGCCATTGAAAAGCTTATGAACAAATCAATAGAATGGGATGCAGATATTGTCGAAGGAAGCGTTTTATTCGTGGATGATAACGGAAGAACACTGTCTAGGAAGCATCATTTCAGTAGCTGTGGTGATAAAGATTATGAGGAAACATTATGGGGACAGCCTTGGGGAAAAGTAATTAGGGCAACTGTATTTGAAAATCTTTGCTTTCCAGAGGGGTTTTGGTATGAGGATTCCATTTTTGAGTATTGTATATATCCTTTTTGGAAAAAGAAATATACAATAGAAAATGATGTATATGCTTATAGGTATAATTTAAATGGCATAACTTATAAAAGTAGAGGAAATGTCAAGTCAATTGATCACTATTGGATTATGCTTTATTTATGGGATTGGATAAAAGACAAACAAATATTAAGGTCAGATGAATGGCTTCAGATCAGTATGCTGGATAATATGGTTTTAGGGTACTCAAGAACAAAAGATTTGGATGAGAAAACGGTACAATCTGGATTTGTTGTGCTGCGAAAACGTTATTTATCAAGCTTTGCAAATCCTCCCCGACAACAGAATAAATATATACTGTTAGATAAATCCATACGTAAAAAAGATTTTGGACAGTTCAAATTGCTGTGTGATAGATGGAGGTATTTATAAATTGTAACAACTTGAGTTACGAAAATAACTATTTGAACACGAAAAATGAAGCAATAATGTTATGTAAAAGAAATGAAATCAAAAGTGAAGAGAAAAAAAGTATACTTCATAACAGTTGTTATTGGATTTGCTATATGCATGGTCGGAGTTATATTTGGAAGCCGATTGGTATTTCAGCGAACCTGCGAAAGAAGAACTACTCCATGGTCAGATTTAGGTACTGCAGACGATGATGAATATAGAATTCTCATAGATGCATATAAGATAAAAAATCAATCAAATGAAACTGTTATGATACAAGCATTTGATAATACAAAACTGATAGGTCATTATTATGAAAGAGAAAAAGGTGCGCCTTTAATTGTGTTTTTTCATGGATTGTGGGGGCACAGTTATTTGGATGGCGTGCCAATATATAGAATTACACAAAAACACAATTGGAATCTTCTACTATGTGACTTACGCGCACAGGGAGATAGTGAAGGGAAATTCTCAACATTAGGAGTGCTAGAAAAATATGATTGTCTTGATTGGGTAGAATGGGCACAAAATCGCTTTGGAGATAAAAATCCTATTTTTCTTATGGGAGTTTCAATGGGAGCATCAATTGTGATGATGAGCAGTGATTTGGAGTTGCCTGATTCAGTATATGGAATTATTGATGACTGTGGTTTTACATCTACATTGGACGTGATAAAGCAGAATAATAACAAGCAAATATCAAAATACATACCCAAAAATCTATTTCCTACTATGCTTAATGTAGGAACAAAGATTTGGGGGAGTTTTGATTTATCAGACGCAGATGCGTGTAAGGCTTTAGCACATACCGATATTCCTCTTTTAATCATTCACGGTGACGAAGATATGCAGGCACCTTTATCTATGGCTTATAAACTATACGATAGTTGTAATGGTGAAAAGCAGTTATATATAGTTCATGGGGCAGATCATTCAGAAAATTATAGAAAAGACCCGGGAGGATATGAGAAAATTGTAACAAAGTTTATTGAAGAACGCATTGAAAGAAAGGGTGACTAAAATGAAAACAACATTACTTATCATGGCAGCCGGTATCGGCAGTCGCTTCGGAACAGGAATTAAACAGTTAGAACCGGTGGATGATGCCGGACATATCATTATGGATTACTCGATTCATGATGCAATTGAGGCTGGATTCAATCATGTAGTATTTATCATCCGCAAGGATATCGAGAAAGAGTTCAAAGAGGTCATCGGTGAACGTATTGCCTCTATTTGCGCGTCCCATGATGTAACTGTGGACTACGCTTTCCAGGATATCAACGACATCCCGGGAGTTCTGCCGGAAGGCCGGACAAAGCCGTGGGGGACTGGTCAGGCCGTCCTTGCTGCTAAAAATGTGATTGATACTCCGTTTATTGTCATTAATGCTGATGATTACTATGGCAAGGAAGGCTTTAAGGCTGTCCATGAGTATCTGGTAAATGGCGGAAAGTCCTGTATGGCTGGCTTTGTGCTGAAGAATACGCTGTCTGATAATGGCGGTGTGACCCGTGGCATCTGCAAGATGGACGAGCAGAGTAATCTGACTGAGGTTGTGGAGACCAAGAATATTGTAAAGACCGCAACTGGAGCAGAAGCAGACGGCGTGGCTGTGGATGTAAATTCTCTGGTTTCCATGAACATGTGGGGATTGACTCCGGAGTTTCTGGATGTACTGGAGAAAGGTTTCAAAGAGTTCTTTGAGAAAGAAGTTCCGGGCAATCCGCTGAAAGCAGAGTATCTGATCCCTATCTTCATTGGTGAGCTGCTGGAGCAGGGCAAGATGGCTGTGAAGGTTCTGAAGACCAACGACACCTGGTACGGCATGACCTACCATGAGGACGTTGCAGCAGTAAAGGACAGTTTCAAGAAAATGCTGGAGAACGGCGTGTATAAGGCTGACTTGTTCAGTGATCTGTAAACGACGATGAAAGAAACGATTGATTTACTCGGAAAGATTCTCACAAACATCCTGACTGCTCTCTATGAGCCATTTGGATTTTCACTCCTGCTTTCCTTCCTAGCCATGTTTTTCTATCTTTATGCTTATGAACCTACCGAAGCCGGCAAAGGCTGGAAGAATGCCATAGTGACATGGTATCAGAAGTTCAAGGAGAGTGTGTTCTTTCGGAAACTGTTCTTCCTGGCCTTTTTGACTTCACTTATTCTGTTCCGAACTCTGTTAAATCGGAACCTGTGGATGAATCCTTTATCCGATGTCATGGGTGGCTGGGGCATCTGGGAGACTGTGAATGGCGAACAGAAACTGACCACCGAGTGCATCGAGAACGTAATCATGATGATGCCTTTTTCAGCGGTAGTGATGTGGACATTCGGAAAGAAGATAGGAAATGGCTGGAAGAAGATACTGTGGTGTAGCGGAAAGATAGCATTTATCTTTTCGATAAGCATTGAGATGCTGCAGCTTCTACTACGGCTAGGAACATTCCAACTATCAGATATCTTTTATAACACGGTAGGTGGAGTGCTCGGCGGACTGATATACTACGGAATTTTGGACGGAATTGTGAAGGCAAGAAAGCATCTGTAAAAAGAAATGGAATTGTGATATACTGGGAGCGGTAGGGAATATATTGGGTTGTGTACCATCTAGTATAACACTTAAACAACTATAAAAAGAAAGAGGTTATCACCTATGCCCAGAACCAAAGGTAGCAAGAATAAGCCCAAAACCGTGACTGCTGATTTTGCAACACAGATTGCGGAAAAGCAGTCCGCAAAGGAAGCCCTCTCTGCTGAGATTGCCTCCATCACCGCAAACATAGACACTTTGAAGGCTGATCTGAAAGCAAAAAAGGCTGCTTTGAAGAAGGTCGAAAAAGAAGTGGCATCTCTAGAAGCAAAGAAGGAAAAGGCAGATGCTAAGGCTGCAGAAGAAGCAAAGAAAGCAGAAGCGGAATCCGTTCTGAAGAAACTGCTTGCTGAGGGCATGAGTGCCGATGAAATCCTCGCTAAACTGAAATAACAGAAAACCCGTAATGAACGCTCGTTGTGGCTTGTTCATTACGGGTTTTAGGATTACAGGAATACGGATTCATCCGGCAGCATCAAATCGATAATATTCCGGCAGGTTGAGCTGCTTGATAAATGCATGGTGCTGGGCGTGGTAGTGCCGAAGATCATACCCCAGATGATGCAGTTCAAGAAGCTTTACCAACACCAGATTGAGGTGGATTCCCTTAGTAGCGGCAATCTGAGCAGCATCCAGCCCGCGCTTCGTCATTTGATAGACTTCATCACTGTCCAGCATCAGGTGGGATGTGAAAGCGTTATGCTCGTAAAGAAGGATGTGCTTATCTTTAATGGTCAGAAACTTGTTCAGGGTGTGCAAGTCCATAAGCAGCTGATGCTCCAGATAATGACCGAGCGCATAGCCGCACACCATCTGCTTTGTCTGTTTGTCCAGCTGGCGATTGATAAGGATCAGTGGCTTATCAAAATAGAGTGAAAGCAAACCCAACATATCTTTAATGCGAGATGTTTCACTGATGTCCAGACTGCAACTGCGCGCGATCTGTTTGATGTTGCGAGTTCCGGCATTTTGGACAAGTTCATTAGCAGCTTGGTGAATAAATGCAGAATCCATAATGTGATCTCCTTCCGGGGATGGCATAGTGAATTGAACAGTGATTTACAGGTTCATGATTCGTTCCTTTTCTCGTTTTTGTTCTCGGTACTTAAAATAGGCTTTGTGCATTTCATACATGATGCCGTCCATATCCTGCGGGGTCAAATCTCCGCTGGCAAATAGCTCAGTAAGCTCAAATGCGAGATGCTGGGCTTCTATTTTGCCCTTTTTTCCGTAGGCTTCGGCGGCACGTTCGATAAATAAAGACTGATCAGGCTGTAAATAGGTCAGAGGTACATGGAATATATCGGCCATCTTTTCAAGCATTTCAATGCTGCGAGGATAGCGGCCATCCCGCTCCCATCCGATGATCGTTCGTTTGTTGATACCCAGACATTGTGCCAATTCGTCCTGTGTTAAAGAATGTTTCTTTCGTAGATCGCGAACTTTCTCTCCAAATTTCATGTTTGTAACCTTTCTATGGAGTAGTTATCGTGCTGTAACAATGTGCAATGGAATTTGTAAATATTCAATCTGAAAGATGCAATGAATTTTCACGTTTTCCTCTTGACACGGCGACATGACTTGCTTATAATATATGCTATATTCTATCATCTTTTGAATTATTATACCGTAAAAAACGCAAATATGCAAGCCGAAAAAGGTGAAAAAAGAGCGGAAGTTCAAAAGGTGAAATTGAATAGAAGAAAAGAAGAAACTTAAACCAACACAAAGGAGGCCGTGAGAAGATGAGCAACGGAGAACATGAAATCCGCACCCCAAAGGGGCTGCGGATCGGGAATCGCAGTGTCGTTGATGGAAAAAATATGCTTCAGATCAAGCGTGGTGGCTGTGAAGATTATATTTCTGCTGAATCTCTGGTGGAGAGCATTCACGGCCTTCCCGTGAAGAGTATCGAATTTTTCACAGCAGAGAACCAACGGAAAGAAGCCTGAAGCAGAGTGCTTCATCGACACTGAAAGCGCAGAGGTGGAATCTTAGGCGGCACCTGGTTAGCCGACCAGTTCCATCAGACGTTCTTTTGGGTCTACAATATAATATCTGTTTGTTAGAGCGATACCGTAGCAATATGTGATATAGGCCGGAACAGAATGAGCGAATGCAGTGCAATAGTGCGCCTGCAAGTAGTTCATCCTGTTCCGGCTTTTTTGTTTTTTAAAATTTTTTGAAAAACTGTATTCCAAAATGGCTTTGTGGATTCCTATTAGTATAGGGACTTCAAACAAATAGAAAGCAGCAAGAGGAATCTTAGATTCCCGTTCAAAAAAAAACGGGTGAATCTGAGACGATTTTTGCTGCTTTTTTCAGTTCACCCGAAGCCGAAAGGCAGAAAGGTGGACAAAATGCTTACATTGAAAAAGGTCAAGGAACTGGTAGGAGCACCTTCCCATGCAAAGCGCACTCCTTCTCCCAAGATGCTTTACGAGGAAGGTATCGTGCTGCTTCGCAGGGAATTTGATCAGGGCAGTCATCTAACGGTCTACAACAGCGGTTATGTTTTGTTTTCTGCAGGGAAGCGAAACACCGTGTTCCATATCCATGACTGTTGTGGAGACTATGCCTATGATGCAGCAGAGGGAAAGGGCGATGTGATTGAGGAAGAGTATTTTGAAAACTGCGAGTGGCATATCCGTGCTTTGTTTGAGGGTGAGCGGAAGATGGAAGATAATCAGGCAAAGTGCGAGGGCGCAGGGCGAAGCAATGTGTGCGTTTCTTACCACGCTTTATCAGAGGACTGGAGTGAGATTGCTGACCGCACGATCAATATGTTGGAAAAGATTATTGAGAATGAAGCTGTTCATGCGATGCTGGCTGTTCTGACAGATAAACAGCGTGACCTCATCCATCAGCAGTTTGTTCTTGGAAAGACCCATCAGGAAATTGCAGACGATATGGGAATATCGCGTGGGTCGGTAACAAGAGCGGTAAATCAGGCTCTTGAACGGATTCGCCGAAAATTTGATTTTGAAGCACATTATGAATTGGCAGCGGGAGGTTTGGCATGAGAGGGGAACGTCAAATGAACAAGAACTCACAGAGGTTAGAGGATGGTGCAAGCGGTTCTCCTTATGTAAATAGGTATGGCGAGTATACCATCGAGGTCGAATTTGCTGGTAGCAGTTCTCTGGAAAGCTGCATTGCAGCCTATCTCAATGAAAAATATCGAATTACATAAAAACAAAACTTTCGATTTTGCGTCAAAAACCGATGACCTGGAGAAAAAATCAAAAATTTCTAAAATTTTTTTTGAAAATTGTATTCCAAAATGGCCCTGCGGATTCCTATTAGTGTAAGGGGGTACACAAAAGAAACCTCTCACAAAAGCTCTTTGACAACTGAATAAGCCATCCCAGAGAGATACTTCTGGCACTGAATGTGCATCCTGCACGTCTTACCAGAGAAAACGCCGCTGAAATATGGGGCAGGAACGGGCTGGGGCAGAATGGCAAAGCTCAAATAACAGCAGATACACTGCGGTGGAGCAAGAAAACGTGTTCCACCGTAGGAATGTACTGTTATTTCCAATAGTGCAAATCTAATCCGACAGGGGGTGATCAATTACATGGAGTACCCGTATTTCAAAGGTCTGGAAGCAGACCGATACAGCTTTTACCGTGTGCCGAAGGCATTGGTCAAGGCTGATCTGTTCCAGAAGATGTCCGGGGACGCCAAGCTGCTGTATGCTGTGCTACTGGATCGTATAAGCCTTTCTATCAAGAACGGTTGGCAGGACAAGCACGGCAACGCCTATATCATCTGTACGATAGAAGAAGTCATGGACTCTATCCATTGTGCCAGACAAAAGGCGGTCAAGCTGCTGGATGAGCTGGAACAAGAGTTTCGGCTTATCGAGCGGCGCAGACAGGGACTCGGAAAACCCAATCTGCTGTATGTGAAAGACCTTTATGCGGGGCTTTCGCAATCGAACTACTGGAAGTATGAAAATCATACTTCCGGCGGTATGAAAACCGAACTTCCGGGAGTTCCAAAATCAAACGGAAGTAATACTGAGAAGATAAATAAGACAGATAATAGTGAAACTGATCTTATCTATCCGGCTGAATTGCAGGAAGAAGAACAGTACCGCCGCTATTTCAAGGAGGCTCTGGAACTGGAAATTCTGGAACAGGGCTATCCGGCAGATAAAGCGGTCCTGTATGAGATTCTGGAACTGCTGGTAGAAACTGTCACCAGCAGAAAGAAGTTCCTGCGCATTTGCGGGGAGGAAAAGCCGAAAGAGGTGGTGAAAAGCCGCCTGATGAAGCTGGATTCCTCGCATATCCAGTACATATTGGAGTGCTTAAAAGAAAACAGCACTCAGATTCGGAACATCAAGCAATACCTGCTGGCAACACTCTATAACGCACCTGTGACCGTGGACAGCTATTATTCCGCACAGGTTCGGCATGAATTTGGGTGGGGCAGCAGAGTAGATAAGAACTAGGAGGACAACCCCATGAACATCGTATTCATGAGTATGGACACGCTGCCCTCTACGCTGTGGGCGCGTGATCTGTATGACCAGATGCGCATTCGCAGCGATTTCCGCAAGTGGTTCCCGCGTATGTGCCAGTATGGTTTCATCGAGGGCCGCGACTACGAGTATATGCCCCGTGTTCGGCTCCAGGATGAGGGCGGACGTACGGTCCAGCGGTATGTGAAAGACTACCGTATTACGCAGGACATGGCAAAGAAGCTCTGCAAACTGCACCACACGGCAGTCAGTGCGGCGTACCATCCGCAGCCGTTTGACTGGGATTCACTGCTGGGCCTGCTGCATAAGAAGCCGCCGCGCCGGAGCAGTTACGAGGCGCAGCTGAGCGAGTCCGATTCGCTGGTGACAACCACGCAGATCGCCAAAGAGTACGGCTGCGGAGCAAAGGTGTTCAATCGACTGCTGCATCTGCACGGCATCCAGTACCGGGCCAACGGCCAGTGGGTACTGTATTCGGAACACCACGGCAAGGGCTATACGTCCAGCTTGACGTTCCGGCTCCAGCGCAGCGATGGTTCCGAGGTGGAAAAGCTGCACACGGCATGGACGCAGAAAGGCCGGAAGTTCCTTTATCATACGTTGAAGCGGCGCGGGGTGCTGCCGCTGGCTGAACAGGGAGGTTAAGCCTATGAATTTTACCGATAATCCGTTTGAACGCATGATGCGCCAGCGTCCGGGGACGGACAGTGGCCATCCCTGCAAGCATTGCCGCCACAAATGGGAGTGCGGCTATCTGCTGCACCAGTGCCGTAAGAAGTTCCGCTCGGTGCTGGGTGATACCGCACCGCCTGCGGCTGGGGCAGTCCGCCCCTGATGCAGTGGCGATAGATGGGAGGTGAGCAACCATGCAGGAAGAAGTCAACGAGAAAACCATCTCACTGTGCATCAAAGGAGGAAAAATCACTGCAAAGATTTTGAAAGCGGCCCTGATAAAGCTGCTGGCAGAGATGGACAAGAAGAAAAAGCAGCAGGAGAAAGGGAAAGGTCAATGTAAGAGAACAGGTAAGCAGAGCATCAAGAGCTTGCAAAAGAGCGGCGCGCAGATCACGAACATCGTTGTCACGGACAATAATATCAAGTCGTTTGACCGGGTGGCCCGGAAATATGGCATTGATTATAGTCTGAAAAAGGTTGAACAGGAGGGGAAAAGCGAATATCTGGTATTTTTTAAGGCCAAGGACGTGGATGTTATGACCGCTGCCTTTAAGGAGTATACCAGCGAAACGCTGAAAAAGCAGAAACGTGAATCGGTGCGTCAGAAGCTGGAAAAGGTGAAAGAGGAGCTTTCCAATCACCGTCAGCTCAAGAAAGAAAAGAAGAGGGAGCAGGAACCGATACGATGAAAAATCCGAAAACACCTGCCCGCCTGCCGCGCAAAGCACCGTCCAACCAGACGGGCGGCACGGCATGGGGCAAGAAACTGGCTGCGGAAATCAGCCGGATGGCGCAGTCAGCAGATATGAAAAAGCTGATCCTGCTGAATTTTCCGTACATTATCGCCTTCTACATGGTGGAGAAAGCCGCATGGCTCTACCGTCATTGCAATGGCGATTCCGTGGTAGACAGGCTGATGGTTTTCTTTATGAACTTTGGTCTGGCCTACAAAAGTGCCTTGCCCAGCTTTCACCCGTTTGATCTGTTGATAGGTCTGGCCGGTGCAGCTGCGCTGAAAGCAGTGATCTACTTCAAAGGGAAGAATGCGAAGAAGTATCGGCAAGGCGAGGAATATGGCTCTGCCCGGTGGGGCAACCAGAAGGACATCGAACCTTTTATTGACCCGGTATTCGAGAACAACGTCATCCTCACACAGACCGAACGCCTGATGATGAGTGGTAGACCAAAGCATCCGAAGTATGCTCGCAATAAAAACGTCATTGTGATCGGCGGCAGCGGCAGCGGTAAGACACGATTTTACGTCAAGCCCAACTTGATGCAGATGCCCCAAAAGGTCAGCTATGTCGTAACGGACCCCAAGGGTACGATAATTATCGAGTGCGGAAAGATGCTCTCGGATGCCGGGTACAAAATCAAAGTCCTGAACACCATCAACTTCAAAAAATCCATGCGATACAATCCGTTCCATTACATCCGCAGCGAAAAGGATATTCTGAAACTGGTCAATACTATTATCGCCAACACAAAGGGGGATGGCGAGAAGTCCGGCGAGGATTTCTGGGTCAAGGCGGAACGGCTGCTCTACTGCGCACTGATCGGCTACATCTGGTATGAAGCCCCGGAGGAAGAACAGAACTTCTCCACGCTGCTGGAGTTCATCAACGCCAGCGAAGCCCGTGAGGATGACGAAGAATTTAAGAATCCTGTGGATGAGCTTTTTGAGGAACTGGAACAGAAGAAACCGGAGCACTTTGCAGTCCGTCAGTACAAGAAATACAAACTGGCGGCAGGCAAAACGGCGAAATCTATCCTCATTTCTTGCGGTGCCAGATTAGCCCCATTTGACATTGCGGAGCTGCGTGACCTGATGGCCTACGATGAAATGGAACTGGATTTGCTGGGAGATCGCCGCACGGCCTTGTTCGTTATTATTTCCGACACGGACGATACGTTCAATTTCGTGGTGTCCATCATGTACACCCAGCTTTTCAATCTGCTTTGTGACCGTGCAGACGATCAATGCGGTGGTCAGCTAAAGTATCATGTGCGGCTGCTGCTCGATGAGTTTGCGAACATCGGTCTGATCCCGAAGTTTGATAAGCTGATCGCCACCATCCGCAGCCGTGAGATTTCGGCATCCATTATTCTGCAATCGCAGAGCCAGTTGAAAACCATCTACAAGGATGCCGCAGAAACCATCATCGGCAACTGCGACACCATGCTGTTCCTCGGCGGCAAGGAAAGTTCGACGCTCAAAGAAATTTCCGAAACGCTGGGAAAAGAAACAATCGACCTATATAACACATCCGACACACGCGGTCAAAGCCCATCCTTTGGTACAACCTACCAAAAGACTGGCAAGGAACTTATGAGTCGGGACGAACTTTCTGTCATGGATGGCAGCAAGTGCATCCTGCAGCTGCGCGGTGTCCGGCCATTCCTGAGCGATAAATTCGACATTACCAAGCATAAGCGATACAAAGAACTGTCGGACTTCGATGAGAAGAACGCTTTCGATGTGGAACGTTACCTGAAGCACGAACTAAGGCTGCGGATGGATGAAGAATTTGACTGCTATGAAGTGGATATGACCCCTACAACCGACGATTAAACGCCTCAAGCGTAGAAAGGAGGAAACTATTTCCAGTAAAAAGTACACCCGTCCGCCTGTCCGGGCGGACCCTGTGACAGGAACCCTGTCCGACTGAACTCAACATGTTGCGATTCCAAAAGGCTAATTTTTATGAATATGAAAGGAGAAGCCAGAATTGCAGGAAACAGGCAGTACCGAAGATGTGCCAGCCTGTTTTTCTTTTGGAATCGTGTATTTTATCATTGCTGCAATCTGGCGAAACAACACTATGGAATTCTTTAATCAGTCTATTACCGTTCTGCAGACTCTCGTTGTTGCCATCGGCGCGGGCCTTGGCGTTTGGGGCGTTGTGAACCTCATGGAAGGGTACGGAAACGACAACCCCGGCGCAAAGTCGCAGGGCATGAAGCAGCTGATGTCCGGCGGCGGTGTCATCCTCATCGGCACCCAGCTGATCCCGCTGCTCTCTGGTCTGTTCGGCTAATCAACAAGCGATAGGAGGAAAACCCGCCATTGTTCGATAATATTTTCGCAGCAATCGAAAAATGGATGAGGGAACTTCTTTCCGGCATGGTGGAGTCCAACCTGAGTACGATGTTCACAGCGGTCAACCAACAGACCAGTGAAATCGCTGCTCAGGTCGGGCAGACACCGCAAGGGTGGAACAGCAGCATTTTCAGCATGATCCGTAACATTTCGGATTCGGTGGTGATTCCCATTGCAGGAATCATCATTACGCTGATCCTCTGCTATGAACTGATCTCGATGCTGACGGAACGGAACAATCTGCACGATGTAGACACTTGGATGTTCTTCAAGTATTTCGTGAAGATGTGGATCGCGGTTTATCTCGTCAGTCATACGTTCGATATTGCAATGGCGGTATTTGACATTGGGCAGTCGGTGGTAAATTCTTCCTCCGGCATTATCCGTGGCAATACCGCCATTGATATTAGTTCTCTTTCCATGCAGATGCAGGCGGCAATGGCAACAATGGCGATTGGCGAACTGGTGACGCTGGCATTGGAAACCCTTGTTGTAAGCTGGTGTCTGAAAATTCTGTCGGTGGTTATCACGGTAATTATGTACGGCAGAATGATAGAAATATACCTCTACACTTCGCTTGCTCCGATTCCATTTGCAACTATGAGCAACCGTGAATGGGGTCATGTGGGTACGAACTACTTCCGAGGGCTGTTCGCGCTGGCATTCCAGGCGTTCCTGATGATGGTCTGCGTGGCAATCTATGCAGCCCTTATCGGCAGCATCCGGGTATCTTCGGATATTCACTCGGCATTGTTCGGCACAATGGCCTACACGGTGATTCTTTGTTTCTCGCTGCTCAAAACGGGAAGTCTGTCCAAACAGATCTTCGGCAGTCACTAAATCCGGGAAAATCCAATGAAAGGAAAAGACAGCAGACAACGCCGTTTCCCGGCGGCGGTCTGGCTGTTCTGGTGATAAATGGCCTATGTAACGATTCCCAAAGACCTTTCCAAAGTGAAGAACAAGGTCTTTCTGAACCTGACGAAACGCCAGCTAGTGTGTATGGGGTTTGCAGCAGGCATTGGCGTTCCGTTCTATTTTCTTATGCGCGGTACGCTGGGAACCAGCAATGCAGCGGCAGGCATGGTGCTCCTGATGCTGCCGGAATTTTTCTTTGCTCTGTACGAGAAAAACGGGATGCACCTTGAAACCATCCTGACGAATTTTATCAGTGTCCGATTCAAACGTCCTGCGGTACGCTGCTATGAGGTCGAAAACCTGTATGAGCGGGAACTGGAAACCACAGCACCGATCCAGAAGAAAGGAGGCATCCTTGGTAAAAAGTGAACCGAAGAAGAAACCGCAGTCGGGCGGCTTCTTCCAGAAGTTCTTTCGGAAATCCGAAAAGAGCCAGAAGGAACAGCGGTTGACTGTGCAGCGTTCCATTCCATATCTGGAAATGGGGCGCGACGGTATCTGCCGGGTGGAGGAACATCTGTATTCCAAAACCGTCCGATTCTACGACATTAACTACCAGCTGGCACAGAACGAGGATAAGAACACCATCTTTGAAAGCTGGTGCGACTTCCTCAACTACTTCGATGCCAGTATCCGCTTTCAGTTGTCGTTCATCAACCACAAGAGCGATATGAGCGAGTACAACAAGGTAATCCAGATCGAGCCGCAGCACGACGCGTTTGACGATGTGCGTATGGAATATGCACAGATGTTGAAACAGCAGCTTGCCAAGGGTAACAACGGTCTGGTTCGGACGAAGTACATCACGTTCAGCATCGAAGCAAAAAGCGTTCGGGAAGCAAAGCCCCGGCTGGAGCGTATCGAAACCGATATTCTGAATAACTTCAAGGTGCTGGGTGTGAAAGCCTACCCGCTGAACGGCGTGGAACGGCTTCAGATCATGTACGAAACCTTTCATCAGGAGGAACAGCAGAAGTTCGATTTCAGCTATGACCGCATCCTGCAGAGCGGCATGACGACCAAAGACTTCATTGCCCCGACCAGTTTTCTGTTCAAGAGCGGCAAGGATTTTATGATGGGTGACACCTATGGTGCTGCATCCTATCTGAACATCCTTGCCCCAGAACTGACGGATAAGGTGCTGGCCGAGTTTCTGGACATGGACAAAAATCTGGTCGTCAGTATCCATGTGCAGTCGGTAGACCAGCTGAAAGCCATCAAACTGATCAAAGGCAAAATTACCGACTTGGACCGTATGAAAATCGAGGAGCAGAAGAAAGCTGTGAGGTCTGGTTATGATATGGAAATTATTCCGAGCGACCTTGCAACTTATGGCGGCGAGGCCAAAAAGATTCTGGATGATCTGCAGAGCCGTAATGAGCGTATGTTCCTTGTTACGGTGCTGTTCCTTAATACAGCCAAGACCAAGCAGGAGTTGGATAGTGCTGTGTTTCAGACTGCTGGTATCGCTCAGAAGTTCAACTGTACTCTGAACCGTCTGGATTATTTGCAGGAACAGGGCCTTATGAGCAGCCTGCCGCTGGCCAATAATCTTGTTCCCATCAAGCGCGCACTGACCACCACCTCAACAGCAATCTTTGTTCCCTTCACCACGCAGGAACTTTTCATGGAGGGCGATTCCCTCTATTATGGTCTGAACGCAGTGTCCAACAACATGATTATGGCAGACCGGAAGCAGCTGAAAAACCCGAACGGTCTGATCCTCGGTACACCGGGCAGCGGTAAGTCGTTCAGTGCAAAACGTGAAATCACGAACGTGTTCTTCACCACAACGGACGATATTATCGTTGCAGACCCGGAGGGAGAGTATTATCCGCTGGTGGAAGCACTGGGCGGTCAGGTTATCCATATCTCGTCCACCAGTAAGGACTACATCAACCCGATGGACATCAATCTGAACTATGCGGACGATGATAACCCGCTGGGCATGAAATCGGACTTTATTCTTTCCCTGTGTGAACTTATCATGGGCGCACGGGATGGCATGGAGCCAGAAGAAAAATCGGTCATTGACCGCTGCCTGCCGCTGGTCTACCAGAAGTATCTGAACGACCCGAAGCCGGAGAATATGCCTACCCTCGGTGATCTGTATGACTGCCTGCGGGAACAGAAAGAGCGGCAGGCGCAGCGTATCGCTACGGCACTGGAAATCTACGTCAATGGTTCGCTGCGGGTGTTCAACCATCAGACCAATGTGGAACTGGATAACCGCATTATCTGTTTCGACATCAAAGAGTTAGGTAAGCAGCTGAAAAAGCTGGGTATGCTTATCGTTCAGGATCAGGTCTGGAACCGTGTTACCATCAACCGCAACAGTAAAAAGAACACGCGGTACTATATAGACGAGTTCCACCTCCTGCTGAAAGAGGAACAGACCGCAGCGTACAGTGTCGAGATCTGGAAGCGGTTCCGAAAATGGGGCGGTGTACCGACAGGAATTACGCAGAACATCAAGGATTTGTTGGCCAGCCGAGAAATCGAGAACATCTTCGAGAACAGTGATTTTATCTATATGCTGAACCAGGCATCTGGCGACCGACAAATCCTTGCAAAGCAGCTGAATATTTCGCCGTTCCAGCTGTCGTATGTGACGAACAGCAATGAGGGCGAGGGGCTGTTGTTCTATGGCAACACGATTATCCCGTTCAAGGATAAGTTCGATACTTCACTGAAATTGTACAGCTTGATGACCACGAAGCCCAATGAGATGGGAAAATACAAGGAGAAGAAAGAAGCATGAACACACTGAACATTTTTGACCGACTGAGCCGCAAGATTCATCATCACTCTGACATGGAGCCGCACGAAAGCGATTCCGGCCCGCCCTTTGGTGAGGTGGAGCCGCTCAACTTCCACGATGAGGAATCAGTGGTGCATACGGTGCTGGAAGATTTCTATGCCGTTGGCACACTGGCCGATGAACTGACTGACGGCTTTCACATGGAAGCCCACGGGTATCTTGACCGTGAGGAAGTGAATGCCCGTCTAATCGCCTTTGCTCGGAAGCTGGAACAGGTGCTTGACAAGTGGGAAACCCACGCAGCCCTGCTCGCATGACGGCTCCAGCCGGAAGGAGGTGATTTCCATAGCAGACAAAAAGTTTCGGGGCAGAGATAAAATCGTCCAGAAAATGACCAAGGATGGTCTGGTGGATGAAAACCTCCGCACCGGGGAACAGAAGTCCGCGACTGCAGAAGAAAAGCCGGAGAAGGAAGATTCGGCAAAAGAAACTGCGGAAAAGGAAGCCGACGAAGAACCTATCGTGGAAGAAGAACGGTGCATGGATGCCGGGGACGGGGAGGAGGATGTACCCCGGCATCACAGCACCGCCAAGCAGAGCGCAGACTATTACAAAGCCCATCAGGAGGATGGCAAGCCGAAGGATGCGCCTGCGGAAGCGGATGTAGAGCCGCAGACCAAGAAAGGCCGACTTTCTTTTGAAGATGAAAAAGGCGGTATTGTCCGTGGCGTAGGAATGGGCGTGAAGAAGGTGGCCAAGAAAGGAGTGGACACCGCCACCGGGTTTGCTCATCAGAAAGTACATCAGGTAGAAAAGGACAATTCCGGCGTGGAAGCTGCACACAAGTCAGAAGAAGCAGCTGAACGCCTGCACCACTTTGTCAAAGGCAGAAAAAAGCCCAAAGATAAATCTGCCAGAGCGGAGAAAAGAGGTGTGGAGGATCAGAAATCCAGCCGTCTGAAATTCTCCGAGAGCGAGGGCGGCACGGCAGAAAATGCAGCAGAACCGCAGCTGAAAAAGAAACAGCCCCAGCCGCCACCGACTGCCGCAGGAGGTGAAGCAAAAACAGTCGGTGCGAAGTTTTACCAGAAAAAGCAGTATAAGGATGCCTATGCAGCCGCCAAGCGCGGCCAGAAAGCCGGAACTGCCGCCAGCAAGCAGGCAGCAGCGGTAACAAACACCATTACGGAGAAAGCGAAAGCGGCGGTGCAGGAGATCGTCGTGCAGCATAAAACTTTGTGGGTCGGTATTGGTGTGGGTATCCTGCTGATGATGGTAATGTTGGGAGCCTTTTCAAGCTGTGGTGCGGCAATTCAGGGAACGGGCAGTACCTTTGTGGGAACGACCTACCCCAGCAAAGATGCCGACATGAAAGGCGCGGAAAAGGATTATCTGGAGCTGGAAAAAGAACTGGATAAGCAGATTCGGCAGATGGAATCCACCCATCCGGGCTACGATGAATACCGCTATCAGCTGGATGAAATCGGGCATGACCCATATCAGCTTATTTCCCATCTGACTGCGGTCTATGAGCAGTTTACCAGAGGACAGGTCAAGCCTGTTATCAAGGAACTGTTCAAGCAGCAGTACCTCCTGAAAGTGTGGGAAACCATTGAGATTCGCACACGCATGGAAACCAGAGTAGGGGTTCGGCCAACGATTGACGCTTTTGGAAACATCAGCATGGAAACCTATACTTATCAGGAAGAAGTGGAGTACGAGTATAAAATCCTCAATGTCCTGCTGAAAAATAAGGGCTTTGATACCATCGCGCGGAAGAACATGAATCGGAAGCAGACCGGGCGATACGATGCCTACAACCTGACCTACGGCAACCGTCCCGAACTGTTCGGCGCAGGATCACCGACTTACAGCGGCGGCACAACGGGCAGTATCGGCACAGGTGGTGGTGCTGGTGGCTCCGGCGGTGGTTTCAAGTACGACATTCCATCGGAAGCTCTTTCGGACGAAAAGTTCGCAAGGATGATTGAGGAAGCTGAAAAATATCTCGGTATGCCGTATGTGTGGGGCGGCAGTTCCCCAAGCACCAGTTTTGACTGCTCCGGCTTCGTCTGCTGGGTCATCAATAACTGTGGCAATGGATGGAGCGTTGGGCGAACAACGGCCAACGGCCTGCGCGGGAAATGCAGCTATGTTTCTCCTGCGGATGCACAGCCCGGCGACCTGATCTTCTTTGAGAAAACCTATAACACCGTTGGCGCGTCGCACGTTGGAATCTACGTCGGCAACGGCATGATGATCCACTGCGGTGACCCCATTTCCTACACCAGTATCAATTCGACCTACTGGCAGAGCCACTTCTTAGGCTTTGGCCGCATCAACTGAAAGGAGGACCGATGGGCAAAAAATTACAGAAATATCTGGATGAAGCCGAAAAAACGGAACAGCAGATCGCGGAACTGGAAGAACGGCTGAGAACTATCCGGGCAGCACAGAAAAAGGAAGAGGACAGCGAGATCATTCGTGCCATCCGCAGCACCAAGATGGGCGGGCGCGAACTGCTGGCTCTGCTGGACAACATTCAGGCGGGCAACGTGACGTTCCTGACCGCTGTAAACAACGCTTCGGAGGAAGCAGAAACGGAGGAAGCGATTGAAAAAGATACTTAAACGGCTGGGAGTTGTTATCCCCAGCACAATTCTGACCCTGCTGATGGCGGTGGGCTTTTCGACCCCGGCCTTTGCCTTTGTGGACACCACTGAGGTGACGGAGGAACCGACACAGGTGATTGAGGAGGCAGAGCCAACGGAGGAAGAAAAGATTCCGTTCACCATCGCAGGCAACGGCGAGGTAGAGGACAATATCGTGGATGACCCCAGCAAGGAGTTCTTCACGGTCAAGACCAAGGGCGGCAACACATTCTTTCTGGTGATTGACCGGGCGAGGAACAGCGAGAACGTCTATATGCTCTCGATGATCGACGAGTACGATTTGCAGGAGTTTCTGGACGATGAAGAGCGGAACGGCAAGCAGGAAGAAGAAACGCCTGCGGTAGTTCTGCCCGAAACCAAACCCGAACCTACCCCGGATGTAGAAATCGAAGAACCAAAAGAGAAATCGAGCGGTGGCATGAATAAGATTCTGCTGCTGGTATTCGTGACGGCACTGGGCGGTGCAGGTGCTTTCTTCTACTTCTACATTTATAAGCCGAAGCCGAAAGAAGAAACGCCGCAGAGTGAAAATCTGGAAACCGACCAGAGCCTTGCGACTGTGAACGAGGATAATCAGTCCGGCAACGAAAATGGCACATAAGAAAACCGTAACATAAGGATGCAGGGGTAGTCGAAAGGCTATCCCTGCTTTTTTCAAAAAAGGAGAAAGCGTTGAAATATCTGGTGATTGCAGAAAAACCGAGTGTATCGAAATCCATTGCAAAGGTGATCGGTGCATACCGGCAGGAGGACGGGTATCTGGAGGGTGGGGATTGCGTGGTCAGCTGGTGTCTGGGGCATTTGGCAGAGTATGCAGCTCCGGAACACTACGATGAACGCTATGAAAACTGGCGTTTTGAGGATTTGCCGATTCTCCCTGCAGAGTGGAAACTGCTGGTACACAATACAAAGAAGCCGCAGTTCAATGTTTTGCACAAACTGCTCCGCAGCAAGAAATTTGATTATGTGGTGAACGCCTGCGATGCAGGACGCGAGGGTGAAGCAATTTTCCGCCGTGTGTATGCCCTTGCCGGAAGCAAACTCCCCATCAAGCGGCTGTGGATCAGCAGCATGGAGGATGCTGCCATCCAGCAGGGCTTTGAAAACCTGAGAGATGGCGCGGCGTATGATAATCTGTTTGCAGCGTCCGAGTGCAGAGCAAAAGCGGATTGGCTGATCGGTATGAATGGAACCCGTGCTTTTACGAAAAAGTACGGCAGAAAACAGACCATTGGCCGTGTGCAGACCCCGACGCTAGCGATGCTGGCCGAACGGCAGGCCAAAATCCAGAACTTTGTAAAGGAACCCTATTATAAAGTGGAACTGTCCGGCGCGGGTGTCGTAGCTGTATCGGAACAGATGGCACAGGAGCAGGACGCAGATACTATTCAGGCTGCTTGCGATGGGCAGTGTGCCGTGGTTGGCAGCATCGAGCGCAAGCGGGTGGAAAAGAAGCCCCCGAAGCTGTATGACCTGACGACCTTGCAGCGAGAAGCAAACCGCTATTACGGTCTGACCGCCAGCCAGACTTTACAGGCTGCGCAGGAATTGTACGAGGAAAAACTGGTGACATATCCCAGAACGGACAGCCAGTTTGTGACCGAGGATATGCGCAAGACGGTGGAATCTCTGGTACTGGCTCTGGATGGCCAGACTGTGGATGTGAGCTGCGTTATCAACAACAGCAAGGTCACAGACCATCATGCAATCCTGCCGACGATGCAGGGTGCAAAGTGTAATAAGGAAAAGTTGTCCGAAAGCAAGCAGAAGATTCTTTCGCTTGTGATCTGGAAACTGGTGCAGGCTGTACAGCAGCCGTTTATCTATGAGGATGTGCTTGTGACGGTATGCTGTCAGGGACAGAATTTTACAGCAAAGTATAAGAATATTCTGCAGCCCGGCTATACGGCGAAGCCTGTTCCGTTCGCAGAGCCGGAAAAGGATAAAGATGTACCGCTTCCGAAAAAACTGGAGCAGGGAACTGTTCTTCCTGTGGTACGGGCAGAAAAAAAGCAGGGCTTTACTTCGCCGCCGAAAGTCTACACGGAAGATACCCTGCTGTCGGCCATGGAAACGGCAGGCAACAAGGAATTTGAAAAGGACACGGAAAAGAAAGGTCTGGGAACCCCTGCAACGCGCGCCGCAATTCTGGAAAAGCTGGTATCCTCCGGCTATGTTGAGCGCAAGGGCAAGCAGATGATTCCCACGGAGGACGGTGTGGCCGCGATCCGCAATATCCCGGACTACCTGAAATCCGCCAGCATGACAGCCGAGTGGGAAAATGACCTGCTGCGGATGGAGCGCGGCGAAATCAAGCCCCACGATTTTATGCAGGGCATCCATGGACTGCTCGATAAGATGCTGGCCGACTTGCGGCAGATTCCTACCGTCGTGGCAGCTCCCTATTGTAATAAGGTAAGCATGGGAAGCTGCCCGGTCTGTGGCAACCCTGTACATGAAAGTAAACTCAGCTTTTGTTGTGCAGACCGCAGCTGCAAATTTGCCCTCTGGAAAGAAAGCAAGTACCTGTCCAATATGAGAAAGACGCTGGACAAGAAGATGGCCACAGACCTTTTGAAGAAAGGCCGCACCCATGTGAAAGATTTCTATTCCACAAAGAAGGATAAGACATTCGCCGCTGACCTTGTGATGCGCGTCGAAGATGGCCGCGCACAGTACAGTCTGGAATTTCCCAAAACAACGATGAAAACGAAAACGTAAAGGAGGTTTGACCTTTGCCACAGATTAACGATATTCGAGAATTGGCGCAGCAGAACGCCTGGTATGTCAGTAACTCGCCACAGGACTGGATGAGTTATCTGGATGTGGCGGCGCGGCTGTACCGCTATTCGTTTACCGATGCGCTCCTGATCCACGCGCAGCGGCCCGATGCAACCGCCTGCGCAGAACTGGAACTCTGGAATCAGAAAATGAGCCGATGGGTCAACCGTGGCGCAAAGGGCATCGCGCTTCTGGATGATACCGGACCGCGTACCAAGCTACGGTATGTGTTCGATATTGCTGACACCCATCTGGTGCGCGGCGGCAGAACACCGCTCTTATGGAATCTGGACAGCCACGAGCATGAGCAGGCTATTTTAGACCATCTGGCAGATACCTATGGTTTATCCCAGACAGACAGCATGAACGCTGCTCTGCTGGAACTGGCACAGCAGTTGACCGCCGACAATCTGGATGAAGCGATGGATGGTTTGGCCTATGAGGTGGCAGATACTTTTCTGGAAGAACTGGACGAAGATAACATCCGCGTCCGTTTCCGGGAACTGATGACCAACAGTATCTTCTATACGCTTTCCCGCCGCTGCGGGCAGGAGCCTATGGATATACTGGACGATGATGACTTTATCCGCATCGTGGATTTCAACAAGCTGCCGGTGCTGTCGTTCCTTGGCAACGCGGTTTCCGAACAGTGCGAAGCGGTTCTTTTTGACATTGGCCGTGAGATGCGGAAAATTTACAAAAAAGAAATCACGCAGCAGCTTGAAAAATCTGTTGACAGCTTGTATAATACAAATGCGAACTTTAACACATTAAAGCGTGAAACCACAGATACCACGACCAAAGGAGGACAAGAAAATGGAGTTGACGTATCATCGCAAGGGAGATTACCTGTTCCCGAATCTGGCCGTGAAGGACGAGCCGCAGATCATCGGGAAGTACGGGATGCTGCGCAGGACGTATCTGAAAGAGAACCGAAAGAACTGGTATCAGAGTATGCTGATGAGCGGCAGACTGAACCAGCATCTGGCGCAGATCGAGGAAGAAGCGGAGAGCCGGGTGGAAACGCTGCTGGACAGCCTGAACGAGAAGTTCCCGGCACCGAGCAAGGAGCAGGACCCGCTGGCATGGGCGGCGCACCAGAACAACCTGACAGCGATGGCCGAGGAGATCGTCTTGAAGGAATTGGTGTACAATTAACCAAAACGACAACAGAACAGGATTTGAGCGAAGCAGAGGAAGAAATTGCCTCTGCTTTTTCTTTTCCTGATCTGCCGACCGTGGAACAGCAGATCCGTGCTATCGAAGAAGCAATCCAGGCGCGGTATGCGGATGAAATTGCACTTGATCCCGAAGTGGTCGATGAAATCCTGCGCACGGGCAGCAACCGCAGCAAAGGTCAGCTTCGTCTGATCTACAATTTCATGGTTGAGAAAACCCCGGAAGAATACACGGAGTTCGTGAAAAACGAATATGGTACGGGCGGCAAAGGCTTTGAAATTGGCGGTGCGAAGTATGCGGTCTGGTTCGATGATTTAGGGCTGCGTATTGCAGCAGGCAGCACGGCAAAGGGCGGCACGCTTGTCAATGCGTTTTTGTCGTGGGAGGATGTGAGCAACCGCATCCATGAACTGCTCCGGCAGGGTGAGTATGCTCCGCAGGCGGTTCTGGATGCTGCACGGCAGAATGCTTTGCAGGAACACGCGCAGACATTGGCCTATATGGAGCGCGACTTGGCAGATGGCGTTGCCGAAGCAGTCTTTCAGGATGCAGAAATCTTCAGGGGCGGTTTCCCGGAACTGACGGACAGGTTGGCAGGCTTGCTGGACGATGCAGCTTTTCTGACCGATCTCAATGAAAGATTGTCCGCGCTGGGGGAAGCCTATGCCGAAGATAAAGACCTGATGCGGATGCACTTTTATAAGCCGGATAAGGTTGCGGCTCTGTTCCAGCAGTTTGCAAAGCCTTATCAGAACTACTCGGCGCGAGATGGTTTTCACTGGAACGAGTACAAACGATTCGTCACGGAAGATGAAATAAACGCTTATTTCACACGGGGCAGCAATTATTCGGACAGTCGGCTGGCAATTTATTCGTTCTTCTTAAACCATGAAGATAAGAAGGAGCGGGCAGACTTTCTGAAAGACCATTATGGAATCGGCGGCAGCAGCCATGCACTCTGCGGGGCAGACGATTCCCACGAAGATCACGATGGCAGGGGCATTTCTTTGGAGCGTGGCTCATACGGGAACCCGGATGCAAGCGTTCATCTGAACTGGAATCAGGCCGCAGGCCGGATCGACCAGCTTATCCGTGACAGTGAGTATTTGAAGCCGGCAGACTACTCCCGGATGCCTGTTTATGAGCGCGAGCGGATGGCAATGCGGGTGATGGACTTCTATCACCATCTGCCGAACAACGTGGAGCGGCCTTATCCGCAAGACCTTTACCATGAAGAAGGACGAAAGGCTCTCGTTGAAAAGCTGGAAGCCCCTGAACAGGCGGTGGAACTGCTGGAGCAGATGGACAATGCACTGCTGTCCATGCCGCTAGATTCGGAAGAATATGAGCAAAAGGCAGAATCCCTCTCTATCCTTCACCAGTATGTCGAGGGAACGTACACGATTTTCCCGGAAAAAAAGAGGGCTGTTGAGATTGCGGTTTCTGAACAGGGGCAGATGTCCATGTTTGACTTCATGGAGCAGGAGCCGCAATCGAAAGAGCAGTCAATCGTCGCAACGGTTGAGAAACCCCAAAAAGATGCGCCCCTTGCAGATGAAAAGCCTTCGGAGCAGACGCTGCAGCCACTGCCGCTGGATGCTGCCAACGAGTATAACGCGCTGAAAGAGCGTTACCCGGATGCGCTGGTCGGCTATGAGCAGCACAGCAATTTTGAGTTTTACGGCGAAGATGCAAAGCGCGTTTCAGAACTTCTTGGCAGCAAGCTGTTGGAAAAGGATACCGCACTCGGCAAGGTTGAGGTATCTGGTTTTCCGCGTGAACAGTGGGCTTCACAGGCAATGAAACTCTGGAAACAGGGGGAGAGCGTCTATCTGTCCGGTCAGCAGGAAGATGGAACCCATGCGCAGACAAAGTATTTCCGCAGAGAGGAATATCTGCCAGTCAATACCATCATTGAACTGGACGATAGAGAGTTCCGTGTGGATTCGGTCAACTTTGAACAGGGAACGGTCAGCTTGCAGGACATGACCCTTGCAAAAGAAGCTCGGTATCCGATCTTCCGAACGGAACCGCTGGAGTACATTCGGCATTTGTACGAACAGGCAGATGTGCCGATGGAAGAAGCGGTGGAAATCACAGTCTTTACAGCTCTGCACAATGCAGGTGTGGTCTATGAGGATTTTTCCCCGGAGCAGATGGATGTGATCTATTCGGTGGCAGAATCGGGCGGCGAGTTGGAAGATTTGCTCAATCCTGAGTTTCCGCCGGAACAGATGCAGCTGATCGCAGATGTGCAGAACAGAACGGATGCCATCAGCCGTGCAGCAGCAGAGGAAGCCCTGGAACCGCTGACGCAGAAGCCCATGACTCCGGCAGAGGTCAACCATGCAAGGCGGCAGCACAATCTTCCGCTGGACAGTGGAGCAGAAACTGACCTGCCTGCACAGCCCAAACAGGAGCCTATGAACTTCCGCATTACGGATGATGATCTCGGTGCAGGAGGACCGAAAACAAAGTATAAAGCCAATGTGGAGGCCATTCGGGTGCTGCAAACGCTGGATGCAGAGCAACGGCAAGCCACAGCGGAGGAACAGGAAATCCTTTCCCGGTATGTGGGCTGGGGCGGTATTCCGCAAGCGTTCGATGAAAACAATGCGGACTGGACAAAGGAACACGCTGAATTGGAATCCCTGCTCACGGCAGATGAGTATAAGGAAGCCCGTGCCAGTACCCTGAATGCGTTTTACACTTCCCCTACGGTCATCAAGGCAATGTATGAAGCTCTGGGCAATATGGGATTGTCCAAAGGCAATGTGCTGGAACCGTCCTGTGGTGTCGGCAATTTCATGGGTCTGGTGCCGGACAGCATGGAAAAGATTCGGATGTACGGTGTGGAGCTGGACAGCATTTCAGGCCGCATTGCACAGCAGTTGTACCAGAAAAACAAGATTGCAGTGCAGGGCTTTGAAACGATGCAGTTCCCAGACAGCTTTTTTGACTGTGTTGTGGGCAACGTACCTTTCGGCAATTACAAAGTACCGGACAAGCGGTATGACCGCCACAATTTCCTCATCCACGATTATTTTATCGCCAAGAGCCTTGACCTTGTGCGTCCAGGAGGCGTGGTGGCGGTGGTAACGTCCAGCGGTACGATGGATAAGAAGGATTCCTCTGTCCGTGAGTATCTTGCCAACTGCGCTGATCTGGTAGGCGCGATTCGTCTGCCGAACAATGCGTTCCAGCGCAATGCCAACACGGGCGTGGTTGCTGACATTCTGTTCCTGCAGAAGCGTGACCGTGCAGCGGTGGAACGGGCTGACTGGGTGGATCTCGGTGAAACGCCGGAAGGATATTCCATCAACCAGTATTTTGCGCAGCATCCTGAGATGGTGCTGGGGGAGATCACCACCGAAAGCACTCAGTATGGCAAGCAGGAAACCACGGTCAAGCCCATCGAGGGCGCAGACCTTGCCGAGCAGCTAAAAGAGGCGGTCGGCAACATCCAGGCTACCATCACGGAGCCGGAAATCTCTGACGATGAACTGGATGTGCAGGAAGAACCTATTCCAGCAGACCCAAGTGTGAAGAATTTCAGCTTCACGAACGTGGATGGGCAGATTTACTACCGTGAAAACTCCTTTATGAACAAGGTAGAACTGCCTGCCGTAACTGCAGAGCGGGTGCTGGGCATGATCGCTCTGCGGGAAACCACCCGGAAGCTGTTGGATTGTCAGCTGCATGATGGTTCGGATGCAGAAGTTCAGCTTTTGCAGAATGAACTGAAACAGCAGTACACCGCATTTAAGGCGCAGTATGGCCTTATCAACAGCACGGCCAACAAGCGGGCGTTCCGACAGGACAGCAGCTATTGTCTGCTGGCATCTCTGGAAATTCTGGATGAGGAGAAGAATCTCAAACGGCTGGCCGATATTTTCACCAAACGTACCATCCGTAAGCCGGAGCCTGTTACCTCAGTGGACATGCCAAGCGAAGCCCTGGCACTTTCCATTGGAGAGAAAGCAAAGGTGGATATGCCGTTTATGGTGCAGCTCTGCGGCAAAGCGGAACAGGAGATCACGGATGAACTGGCAGGTGCGATTTTCCGAAATCCTGTGACACAGCAGTGGGAAACCTCGGATGAATACCTGTCCGGCAATGTTCGTGAAAAACTAGCCACGGCAGAAACCTTTGCGGTGAACCATGCAGAGTACCAGATCAATGTGGATTACTTGAAACGGGTACAGCCCAAAGACCTGGATGCTTCGGAAATCGAAGTGCGGCTGGGTGCAAACTGGGTAAAGCCGGAGTACATCACGCAGTTTATGAAAGAAGTGTTCAAGACCCCGAACTACTATGCCGGTATTGACATTAAGGCAACCTATTCCGAAATCTCCGGTGCATGGAATATTTCTGGCAAGTCGCTGGATCGCGGCAATCCGCTTGTCACCAACACTTACGGAACCCTGCGCGTCAACGGCTATAAGCTGCTGGAAGATGCGCTGAACCTCCGGGATACCAAAATCTACGATACGATTCACGATGCGGATGGCGACCACCGTGTGCTGAATAAGCAGGAAACCATGCTTGCACAGCAGGCGCAGGAATCCATTCGGGAAGCGTTTAAGCAGTGGATTTTCAAAGATTTAGATCGCCGCGAGGATTTGTGTGCGACCTATAATCGGATTTTCAATGCGATTCGGCCCCGTGAGTACGATGGCAGTCATATCCGCTTCGAGGGCATGACCCCGGAAATCTCTCTGATGCCGCACCAGAAAAATGCTGTGGCGCACATTCTGTACGGTAACAATACGCTGTTGGCTCATTGTGTGGGCGCAGGCAAGACCTTCCAGATGATAGCTGCCGGCATGGAGAGCCGCAGGCTGGGCCTGTCGCAGAAAAACCTCTATGTGGTGCCGAATCACCTCACCGAGCAGTGGGGCGCAGATTTCCTGCGGCTTTATCCCAATGCGAATGTGTTGGTGGCAACAAAAAAGGATTTTGAACCGAGCAACCGTAAGCAGTTCTGCTCCCGGATCGCAACCGGCGATTACGATGCCATCGTGATCGGTCATTCGCAGTTTGAGCGTGTGCCGCTCTCCCCGGAACGACAGAAAGCTATTGTAGAGCGTCAGATCGACGACATTACGCTGGCTCTGGCCGATGCCCGGAGTGAGGACAGCCGCAGTTTTACGGTCAAGCAGATGGAAAAAACAAAGAAAACACTGGAAGCAAAGCTGCAAAAGCTGAACGACCAGACGAGAAAGGATGATGTGGTTACATTTGAGGAACTGGGTGTTGACCGCCTGTTTGTGGACGAGTCCCATTTCTATAAAAATATGTTCCTCTACACAAAAATGCGGAATATCGCAGGTATCGCCCAGACCGATGCACAGAAGTCCAGCGATATGTTTGCAAAGTGTCAGTATCTGGACGAACTGACAGGCGGCAAAGGCGTGACCTTTGCAACGGGAACCCCGGTCAGCAATTCGATGGTAGAACTGTACACCATTATGCGGTATCTCCAGTACGATACCTTGCAGAAAATGGGTCTGAGCCACTTTGACGACTGGGCGGCATCCTTTGGCGAAACCGTTACGGCAATCGAGCTTTCCCCGGAAGGAACCGGCTACCGTGCGAAAACACGTTTTGCCCGGTTCTTCAATTTGCCGGAGCTGATTTCTCTGTTCAAGGAATCGGCAGATGTGCAGACGGCGGATATGCTGAACCTGCCTGTGCCGAAAGCGGAGTACATCAACGAAGTGCTGAAACCGAGCAAAACGCAGGAAGAAATGGTGAGTTCCTTTGCAGACCGTGCCGAGGCCGTGCGTAACGGCAATGTGAATCCAAGATTCGATAATATGCTCAAAATTACAAACGATGGCCGGAAATTGGCACTCGACCAGCGGCTTATGAACGAGATGCTGCCGGATGAGTCGGAGAGTAAAGTGAATCGCTGTGTGGACAATGCGTTCAAGGTCTGGGAAGAATCTTCGGCGGATAAGGGAACACAGTTGATCTTCTGTGACTTATCGACACCAAAAGCCGATGGTACATTCAATGTTTATGATGATGTGCGGGAGAAGCTGGTGGCGAGAGGTGTTCCCCGTGAAGAAGTGGCGTTCATTCACGAGTACAACACGGAAACCAAAAAGGCAGAGCTTTTTGCAAAGGTGCGTGCCGGACAGGTGCGTATCCTGATGGGGTCTACGCCGAAACTTGGCGCAGGAACCAATATTCAGGATCGATTGATTGCCCTGCATCATCTGGATTGCCCGTGGAAGCCGTCTGATCTGGAACAGCAGGAGGGACGTATTCTCCGGCAGGGAAACCGGAATAAGCAGGTGAAAATCTATCGTTACGTCACTGAAAATACGTTTGATTCGTACATGTGGCAGATTCTGGAAAATAAGCAGAAGTTCATTTCTCAGATCATGACTTCCAAATCCCCTGTTCGTGCCTGCGATGATGTGGACGATACCGCACTGTCCTATGCCGAAATCAAGGCACTGGCAACGGGCAATCCCTACATCAAGGAAAAGATGGATTTGGATATTCAGGTAAGTAAGCTGAAATTGCTGAAAGCCAATCACACCAGTCAGATTTATAGCTTGGAATCGGATATTGCACGCCGCTATCCGCGAGAAATCGCTGTGGCACAGGGTCAGATTGAAGCACTGAAAACCGATATGGAAGCGGCAAAGCCGCTTCTGGCGCAGGACAAAGACCACTTCTCTATGGAAATCAGCGGTAAGGTGTACAGCGAACGCAAGGAAGCAGGTGCAGCCATTATCGAGGCTTGCAAGGCTTTGAAAGCAGCAGGCACCGAGGGCAGAATCGGCAGCTACGGTGCGTTTGAACTGCATTCCCGGTTTGACAACTTCGATAAGGTGTTCCGCCTGTCCATCAAGGGTGCATGGAACTACTCGATGGAAGTCGGCAAAGACCCGCAGGGTAACATTCTGCGCGTTACCAATGCGCTGGCAGGCATTGAAAGAACGCTGCCGCAGGTGGAACGCAGACTGGAAACCTTGGAACAGCAGTTGGCGCAGGCAAAGGAAGAAGCCAAACGTCCCTTTGCGCAGGAAGCGGAACTGGCTGAAAAATCTGCGCGCCTTGCGGAGCTGAACTCTCTGCTCAACATGGATGAAAAGGGTAGTGAGGATGCGCTGGGAGTGGATGAGGATGCAGCCGAAACCGAAGTCGCAGATAGGCTGCGCCAGCCTGTGAACTATGCAGGCCGCGTTGCAGAACGCACTGCGGATAATATGCGGAAACCTTCTGTGCTGGCACAGCTTCATGCAAAGCAGGCAGAGCCGCAGAAATCCCTGAAGCGGAAAAGTCACGATATGGAACTGTAAATGAGCAGCCCCGCCAGTTTATCTGGCGGGGTGTTTTTGAGGAAGGAGGAAATTTGCTTACTTTAACACCGATCAATCTGAAAACGGCAAACGCATTTGTCCAGCAGTATCACCGCCATCATAAGCCGACACGAGGGCATAAGTTCTCCATTGGCGTATCGGAAAATGGCGCATTGGTGGGCGTTGCTATCTGCGGCAGGCCCGTAGCGCGGAGGCTGGACGATGGCTATACGCTGGAAGTCAATCGCCTGTGTACGGATGGAACGCCGAACGCTTGCAGTATTTTGTATGCGGCGGCATATCGTGCAGCACGGGCCATGGGCTACAACAAAGTTGTTACCTACATTCTGGACACGGAGAATGGCAGCTCCCTGAAAGCTGCCGGCTACACCTGTGAGGGCAGAGCCGGAGGATTGGAATGGAACGGTGCAAAAGCACCGAAACGGACAGACCAGTATCCGCACCAGATGAAAACACGATGGGTCAAGAAAAAGGAGGGCTTGCATGGCAGTTGACCGCAAACAGCAGATGAAAGAAATCACGGAACGGCTGGAGCAGGGCGTAAAAGACATTTTTACATCGGAAATGTACACGACATACCTGCGCACGATGGCAAAATTCCATAATTACAGTTTCAACAATACACTGTTGATCGCTATGCAGCGGCCTGATGCCACACTGGTGGCAGGGTTTAACGCATGGAAGAATAAGTTCAACCGTTACGTCAAAAAAGGCGAAAAGGGCATCCAGATCATTGCTCCGGCTCCCATCAAGGAAGTGGAAGAACGCGAGAAAATCGACGCGGATACGGGGCTGGCTGTGCTGAACGAAAACGGTGAGCCGGAAATGGAACGGGTGGAGTATGTGGTTCCGAGGTTCCGATTGACGACAGTTTTTGATATATCGCAGACGGATGGGGAACCGATTCCGTCGCTGGAAGTGAACGAACTGACGGCCAGCGTCAAAGACTATGCGCTACTTACGGCGGCAATCGAGCAGGTATCGCCTGTGCCGATGCGGTTTGATGAAATCGAAGGGGATGCCAAAGGCTATTACAGTGATGCAGACAAAGAAATCTGCATTCAGGTCGGCATGGGCGAGAGCCAGACCATAAAAACGATGATCCACGAGGTTGCTCATGCGATGCTGCATAACAGCGATTTCATGAAGCAGCGCGGCGAGGAAAAAGACCGGCTTACAAAGGAAACCGAAGCCGAAAGCATTGCATTTACGGTCTGCTCGGCTCTGGACATTGACACATCCGATTATTCATTTCCGTATGTGGCAAGCTGGGCCAGCGGCAAGGAGATGAAGGAACTGAAAGATTCGATGGATACGATTCGATTGACCGCAGCCGATTTTCTGGAAAAGCTGGAAGCGGCGGTGGCGGAAAGGAGCGCAGAGCGCATGACCGCGATGCAGTACGCGGAAAAGCTGATTGCCGACAAGGAGCAGGAAAAAACGATTTTCGATGATGAGCAACGAAACCTTATCGTGAATTTTGCTTTCAAGCTGGATGACCGGGCAGCAACGGAAGAACTGGTGAGCGGTCTGGCGGTTGCACTGGCCGAGGATGACAAAGAAGAAGTCAACCGCCTGATGTACGATGCACAGGAGAAAATCGAAAATCTCCCGGATGGGATGATTGGACTTTCCGAAATGCACGACTACGGCTACCGGAAAGATGATGTGCTGCCGCTGAAAAAGGAAGGCGCACGGGAGTGGCATCGGCTGGGCGAACGGATTTACCCGCTGTTTCAGGATGGCACGGCAGGAGATTTCGCCAGTCAGGAAGAGATTGAACAGCATGATGGCATTTTCGGAATCAAGGCGGACGCATGGAGTGCAATTTTGCTGGAAAAAAACGAAGAGTATCTGGAAGATGAGTATGCCCGCCCGGACGCTGCACTGACGGTGATAAGCCGGGAGCAGGCTCTGCGCCTGTTTGATGAGGGCAAGCAGATTTATCTTATCCGTATCAGTCCGTGGCCGGTTCTTGTCACAGAGCGTGAAGAAATTGAACGTGGAAGTGACTATTTCCAGATTGCCAAGGAAGATTTGGAAAAGGACAAGCAGAAAGCAATGGAAAACAGCGAGAAAGCACCCGTTGAAAAGCTGGCGGCAGACCTTGATGATTTCGCCTTCGACTTCGATTTCTACCACTATAAGGACAGTGTGGAGGATCGGGAACAGGCAGTTGAAGTACTGAAAGAACAGATTCAGGCTGGGGATATTCAGCCGATCAGGGAATGGCTGCAAGTTGCAGTGGAGGAATCAGAGGGAGAGTTCGCAGAAAAGGCGGCAGAGCTGATAACCCGGCTGGATGCGTTGGTCAAGGAGCAGAAGCTGCTTTCTGGCAGCGAAAAGCAGTTTGGCATCTACCAGATCACTGCCCGTGACCAGGAACACGACTACCGCTTTATGAATCTGGACTTTGTAAAGCGGCACGGGATGGAAGTAAACCGTGCAGACTATGAACTGGTCTATACCGCGCCTCTTACGGAAAAAGATACGCTGGAAGCCATTTACGAACGCTTCAATATCCAGCGTCCAGCGGATTTTACAGGGCATTCGCTTTCCGTCAGTGATGTTGTGGTGCTGAACGATGGCAAGTCGATCAAAGCCTACTATGTAGACAGCATCGGCTTTGCCGAGTTGCCGGAATTTTTCAAGGAAAGGAATATGGAGTTGCAGAAAGAAAACCTTTTGAACGAAGAATTGCAGGAAATCGAAATCTTTGATAAGCCCGGTCTTTTCAGCAATGGCCGACT
>ENA-ORSS01000503-ORSS01000503.1-human-gut-metagenome-genome-assembly--contig:-NODE-503-length-48081-cov-5.272311_pt1 | contig 48081 bp, 26 predicted proteins | sample MGYA00241899_ERZ509162 | MGnify/ENA primary metagenome ERZ509162 (study PRJEB26280, sample SAMEA2338641) | human gut metagenome | biome: human gut; feature: human-associated habitat; material: faeces... | reverse complement strand
TTAATTAGTATCTCCTCTCAACTCTACCTTCCATCATTTGTTTTGTATGGAAAAGAAGGAAAACATCAAAAGTAAGAACAGAAGATATGACTGCCTGTCATGAAATACGCATAAATGACTACACCTTATTATACAGAAATCCCCCGGAACTTTTCATGATTTGAATTCCGGGGGATATATTTATTTCTTGTTCTGAGCCTTTTCCGCTTTTCTCTTATTTACATAATCCTTGAACATCTGGCGCCAGTTACGACCATGCTCATTAAAATACTGTTCGCACTTAGTCTTGTAGATTTCAAAGATGGCAGATATCTGCTTCATGTTTTTATAATCAATAGCCTGTTCACGAGCCAGCTTCAACTGTTCCAACACAAAAGCGGTTTCTTCCTCCGTCATATCAGGGACAATGGCCTGATAACCTTTCAAAGTGAAAGCTACTTTGCCTACAGTATATTTATCAAGAATCTGCTCTACTTGTTCTTCCGTCAGCACTCTGCGCAAATCTTTCATCAGCTTTTCATGAACTTCTTTCGGCATGGCGGAATCGGCAATCATTTCCCGATCCAATTTACTTAAAGATTTACCAGTGACAGGATTGATACCCTCCGGAACAGTGGAATAAGGGTGTTCATTATGCCAGTCACGAACCTTACGCAAATGATTATAGATAGTTGTTACAGCAAAGCCCGCTTTCTTATCATCCTCCATATTTAAGGAAGCCACCCAGTCCATTGCCTTTTTCTCAAGAGAAGCATCCGACTTTAATTGGGCAAAAGCTTTCTTGTCAATATAAACAGCTACTTTATCAAACGAACGAATTGCGCTTTCCGGCAAAAGTTCTCCTTTCTCACCGAAACTATACATAGCGGATTCCGGTTCGATGGTGACTTTTGTTTCATCCAGCATATTTCTATTCAAGCCGAACACCTCAGCAAAAAATGTATAGACAGCATTCCGCTTATTAGGACCAAAGTCATGTCTTTCTTTCGGAAGATGTATGTTCGTCACTTTATCTTTTGCATCGTAGAATCCATAAACACGCTGCAAATAAGGATATTCCAGTGTAGGCACACTTGCCGTCCAATCACCACCATCAGACACTACTAATTGCGGACGGGGAGCAAAGATTGCTGCCAATTCGGCATTGCATGTGCCACCCGCCGCCAATTGAATAGGCATACCACTTTCACAGGGGCATCCTCCATCAAAATGAGAAGCCAAACTTACCACCGGCGCCGAAGCCGTGAAGCGATCATCCAGTGCACTCAGCAGAACTGTTTGCGTGCCACCACCGGAACCGCCATTCACACCGATTCTTTTCCTGTCAATATCTTTACGGGCAGCAAGCATATAGTCGAGAATCAGCAAACCATTCATCGCCTGAATGGTATGAGCTGCACTACTGCGGTGTGCCGCACTGCCAACCTGCAAAATTGACTCTCCCCAACCGAAGAGATCATAATCCACACAAACAGCCCCCATACGTGCCAGGGTTCCCATACGCTGTTGTTGATCTTCGCGATAACGACCTCCTCCAAAGTGTCCATTCGGACAAATGATCAGCGCATGCTTCTCTTTCGATTTAGGGGCATAAACAGAACCGCAAACATACAGCCCTGGAAGCGTCTCAAGTGCAAAATTCTGAACTGTATAGCCATCATATTTCCTCACTTTGGAAAGAATCGGCTTCGACTCCACACATTGTGCGAGTAAAAGGTCAATTCCCAGACGTTGCCGGACTTCTTTTCTTAAAGAATCGGCACGGAGTTCAAAAGCTTCCTTATCTGCATAAAGCGTATTAAGGTAAGCCAGCATTTTCTCTCCGTCAGCATCTGTCCGCCGAGAATATTCATAAGCTTTCAACTTATATATATTGCCAGTTTGTTTCACAAACTTATAATCGAAAGGGGACAATACATTCGTCAGCGATTCTTCCACTGAATAAGGACGGATACGAAAATCCGCATAAGGCAACACTTTACCGACCGTATCAATATCGTATTTCAGGCGGATACCAAAACGATTTTGTATGTCCGTAAGAACTTCGTTCAAAGGGCGGGCAAAGGCCGTTTCAAATGTTTGTGTTTGTGCTTCAGCCGAAAGAGATGCAGCAAAAAGCACAGAGAAAAGAATACGTTTCATTGTTCTATATATTATTGTTTACTTTTCATCGACTTCCTTTGGATACATCTTTTTACCATTCACCATGACATCTTCCATCGTGATGCGTTCGCAATCCTCAAAGACACATTCCTCACCGGCTCCCTGCACATGGATGTCGCGCAGTACAATATCAGAGATCGGAGCTTCTTCCAGCCCAACTATCTTAACAGGAGTCTTGACATCCGTAACCGTCATTCCACTGATATGTATGTTGCGAAACAGCGGAGTGCGTTCACTCTTGGGTTCGGCAGGCATACCGCTATACTTCAGATTCAGTACCACAGCCTCCTGCTTGATATTGCGCATCACAATGTTACTGACACGGATATCTTCGACCACTCCTCCCCTGCCCCGGGTGGACTTGAGACGAATGCCCCGGTCCGTTCCATCGAAAATGCAATTGGAAATAGTCACCTTACGCACGCCTCCACTCATCTCACTGCCTATCACTACACCACCATGACCGGAAAGCATGATACAATTAGTGATGGTTATATTCTCACAGGGTACTCCCAACCGGCGCCCCTGCGCATCGCGACCGGACTTGATCGTTATGCAATCATCTCCCACCGAAATGTGGCAGTCGCTGATATGTACATTCCGGCAGGACTCCGGATTGATGCCGTCCGTATTGGGCGAGGGTACATTATGAATGGTTACTCCCTTCACCTTCACGTTTTCACAGAACTCGGGATTCACCGTCCAGAACGGAGAGTTGACGATCTTCACCCCCTCTATCTTCACGTCCTTGCAACGAACCGGCTGGATAAACGGAGGACGGAAAAAACGACGTTGCAGTGTACCGATGTAGTCCTTGTTTGTTTCAGCATAGATAGCCGTTGTATCATTTGCCTGGTCCCACATCGTCTGATACTTATTCACATTCCGCATGCCATTGTCGCGCAGATCAATCATCACACGAAAAAATTCCATCCACCACTTCTTTCCCTGCCCGTCCAGCGTACCTTCACCTTTGATTGTTATATTTTCCGCATCCACGGCATAAATCAGAGGCTGGAAACTCTTCATCATCACTCCCTCATGACGCACCTCCACAAAGGGAAGATAATCATCGAAGCTATCAGAAAACAGCAAAGTGGCTCCCGCCTCCAACTCCAAAGTGATGTGGCTCTTCATCCGGATGCTTCCCGTCAGATAAGTGCCGGCAGGAAAAAAAAGGGTACCGCCACCGTTCGCGTTCAGGCGGTCGATGGTAGAATTGATAAGTTTGGTATTCAACGTCTTTCCATCCACCTTCGCTCCTGCTTTCAGCATATCTACACGTTCTGCACGAAGCACCGTAACCGCACAAAGGCAGAAGAGTGAACAAAGAAGTATTCTATATTTCATGGTCATAGTATGGTTGTTTATGGTTCGTTTATAGTTTGTTGTTCATTCACTACAAATTCATGTTTCCCGCTCTCCACCTCTCTCGGTTCTTTCTCTCCCGGAAGTGTAACCACCGCCACAGTGTTTACCGGAACGGACAACTTCAGCTTAAACCGGCCGTTCTCGCGGGTCCAGTCTACAGTTATCTTACCGTAAAGGGTTTCATAAGATGACTGCACGTATTTCAGATCACCGACAGGCTTCGGGGCGATTCTGAACTTCTGGTATCCATGCTTCACGTCCGGAGAGATACCGACCAACGAGTTAAAGAACCATTCATCAATCTGCCCCATCATAAAATGATTCCAAGAGGAGCCCTGACGAGGGTCCCATTGCTCAGTCAGAGTCGTTGCACCAAACTTGAGTTGAAAGCCATATCCGGGCGTCTCCTCATGGTTGAACATTTTATAGATGAGTTCATCGGCTCCGTAATTGGCCAATGTCTGGATCAGATAGCGGTTTCCCACATCTCCGGTAGTCAGACGATTGCCGTGTGCTTCCACATCTTTTATCAGGTTCTTGAATACTTTGCGCTCCAGATGACGATCCGTTTCATAACCTCCAGAATGGCCTCTACTCAGAACCATATCCAGAAAAAGCGGCAAAGCATTGCTGCACTGGCTTCCCGTACCATACTGCGCCGCATCGTAATCCAGAAAGCGCTCGTTGAATGCTACCACGATATCATTCGCCAACGAATTGTAATACCTGACATCATCAGCATTACCCACAATGCGAGCAGCCCTTATCAGATATTCGACAATCATGTAATAGTGTGCCGTAGCCACCAGCGGGACAGGCGTATTGCGGGAGAATCCTGCACGGAAGTCACCGTAATCATACCAGTCACCCAAACCGAAAGAAAGGATATGATTATCTGCGCGGGTAGAGAGATAGTCCACATATCGGCGCATATTCTGGTAATACTTCTTAATCAGCGAATCATCCCCGTAGGTTTCGTAATACATATACGGGAAAATGACCAAAGCACCTCCCCACTCGGGAGATTCAGCAAAGGCATCCATGCCCGGTCCTTCGAACACGACATACTCCGGTGCGGTGCTTGGCATGGCTCCGTTGCGATGTTGGGCATCCGCCATATTCTGCATAATCTGCGGAGCGAAAGCTGTCAGGTCATAATTGTATAAAAGTCCCGGCCCGTTGAGGTGCACCTGCTCCAGCCATCCCAGCTTTTCCCGATGGGGACAATCGGTAAATACAGACTGCATATTGCTGCGAACCGCCTTCTCTATCAGACGATGGGCAGCGTTGAATATCGGATTGGAACACTCGAAAGCAGACACCTTTTTTGCCGAGTTATAAACAAAGCAGGATTGAATATCTTTCAGAACAGGCAATTTCCGGGGATTCTTCTCCCCCTTCAGTACGGCACCCTCTACCTGAATGTAGCGATAACCATAGTATGAGAAACGGGGACGCCAGGTCTCGTCCCCCTCACCCTTCAAGGTATATTCGTAGTAATGCTGACGTCCCGTTTGCCGTTGGTTACAGGCTCCTTCCTCCGTCAGAGCCTCAGCCACCACCAAAGTAACCTTCTGACCTCGTTTACCACACACGGTAATTTCCGGAAAACCGGCAAGGTTCTGCCCCATATCCAGTACGAAAGCGGAAAGGTCGATGGTTCTTTTGGTCGATTTACAGGCAGAGGCAATCTGTTCCGGGGTCAGTTTCGTCACTTTCCGGACACCATAACGTTCCATGATTTTCACCGGAGCCGCCATTTGCGGACGCAACGTTCCCTTCGGAGCTTCCTGAACCACTACCGGGCGCCAACGCGCATCATTAAAACCTGCCCGGTTCCACCCTTTTTGTTCGCGACGCGCATCATAATCTTCGCCTCCATAAATACAATTAAAGGTGAGGGGGCTTAAGTCATATTTCCAACTGTCGTCAGAGCAAACCACATCCCGTGTTCCATCTTCATAATTGACAAGCAGTGAGAATAAAAGAGTCGGTGCCCCGAAGCTGATCTGTAACTTGCGGTAACGTCCGCCCTGCACATTATAGAACCCGTTTCCCAATAAAACTCCCGCCACATTCTCGCCCTCCTGCAACAGTTCCGTTACATCATACATATTATAATAGACGCTCTTGTCATAATCACTCCAGAGGGGAGCAAATTCACTGTCACCGACTTTCTTCCCATTCAAGGTGAACTCATAGAATCCAAGGCCACAGATGTATGCGGTAGCCTCCGCAATCTTTTTGTCCGTGCGGAACGTCTTACGCAAGCAAATGCTTTTCTTTGCCAATGTATCCACGTCTTCCCATGCCGCCTTTACCTCCGGCTTCTTCAACTCGCCTCCGTGGAATTTCCGTCCTTCGGGCAAGCGTGCGTCTTTACGGGTGATGGCCCCAATCCATTCAGCCGAAGAAAAACCTTGGGGAACTAAACGAAACTTTGCTTCTCGACTCCATTCGGAAGGTGCGTCCGTTTCATCCCAAACCCGTACACGCCAGATGTAGTTATAGAAACTAAATCGGAGAAACTTCGCTCCATGAGTCGGTATCAACTGGCTTTGTGAAGATTGGACCTTTCCCGTATTCCAAACCGTACGTCCGGTGCAGGCTTCCCGAATCTCAATCTCATAAGCAGTCTGCCTCGTCCCATTCTCCGGCGACTCCATGGTCCACCCCAGCCGGGGATAGGCTTCAACGAGCACCAGCCCTTCCTGCATTTCGCAAGTGAGATGGCTGACCGTTATATTCTTTGCCTGTGCCAGACACGGCAAGCAAAGAAGAAAGAAAATATATCTTTTTAAAAACATCATTCGTTTTTTTCTATTTCAGTAGTAACCATTATTTCAAGACGTTCTCACAAATGATTCTCGTCAATCTATCTGCATATCCAACTTGTTTTCCATCTACAAAAATACGCAATCCTTTTCCGCGATGGTAACGATCACCATATTTATCCCAAAGAATTGTCAGGTTACGACCATGATATAAAACATTATCCAGACAGAACCAATCCCACTTATCTGCCGGTATCAACGGATTTACTTCTACCGTATCATCCAGGCGCGGGCGTAATCCAATCAGACCGGTAATCATCAAATCATTAAAGGTAGAATGGTTATAGTAACGACTCCGTTCCTGATCACCTTTCAGCCAATAACCTGTCACCTCATCCAGATATTCACCAATATAAGGACGTCCGCGATGATATTGCGACTCGACATACAATTCCATTTGACGGAAATACACACTATCGGACAATACTGTCTGCGGATAATTATTCATAAAGTTAGCCATTGCTGTCAATGTCTGGGCAGAAGCAAACGGCCAGATTGCTCCGTCCCATTCACATTTACCAACTCCATGGGTACGAAATTCCGGATGACGGCGCTCGGCAGTAGTTAATCCGTAAGGAGCAGAAAAACCGTTCTCATCCATAATCTCTTTCCAGGCAACTTCATATTGCTTCACTGTGTCCGGCAAATTAAAGTACCAAGGTATATATCCGATAGCCTCGCGTACATTCGCAGAAGAGTCCGCACGCATTGTCTCAAAAAACTGGTGGCGTGAATTCCACAACTTATCTTGTACCAGCCTTTTCAATGTATCCGCCCGCATACCATATCTCATAGCCATTTCTTCATCATCCGAAAGGATTCCCATCAGTGAAAGAGCTTTTGCATTACCATACATATAGCTATTAATGGTGGGGCGGGCATACTTTTTCTTACGTCCGCCACTAATTGATTCTTCCATGCCATCCTGTACATCTCCTTGCCAATATAATCCGTTTTGCAAACGGTTCGTGCACTCCCAGCGTTGATACTCGGCTTCCAGATTTTCCTTCATATCCAGCATGAAATCCTTATCAGCATCCACCATATAACGTGCCAGCACAGCATCCGCATTCCACGAACTAAACTTATTCATCTTATTCATCGGCCCGCCATCATTCCCCCGATACCACGTATGAATAATCTGATCCAGATACTTCGGATCGCGCAACCAACGGCTTTCATAAATATGATGCCCGATAGCGCAGGCTATCAAATTATATTTATCAGAATAGGAACGCTGAACCAGAAATTCCGTCATGCCATATCCCACAGGTGTTTCTTTGATATGCTTCCGCAACGACCACCAGCGGTAATAGTACATCTCTTCAAAATTACGTTGCGGACATTCAAACAACGGTATATTCTCTTCCATCCATTCCGAAGCCTTTGCATTCGGAATGGCCTGGGCTATATTCTCATCTTCCATACCATTGAAATAATCTGCATAATGGCTAAAATCCGCATACTTCAAAACAGCAGCAGTCGCATCTTTATCCACAGAAGAGGTTTTCACATTGGCGATACGGTATTCAGCTAGTGGCTCCTGGTCACCGGCATTCGGCAGATCATAGGTCTGATCAGCCGGTGTATCTACAGTGGGAAATGTTCGTGGAACTCCTGTACGGAACGCAATACGTTCAATAGCAGGTACCGGTGCATAGAACATGCGCAATCCTACTCTCTTACCATCCACAAATACCTGAATATTACGATCGGTCACTGAAAGGATAGCCTCAACATGATAGTTTTTTCCCGGTTCATATTTCATCAGGTTCCCAAAGCGGGAACCGCCTTTAGCACGAAAAATCCCATTAGGAGTCAGCTCAAGCCGGGAACAAGCAATGCTGTTCTCATCCAGGAAGTCAATCTGAAGAGTACCTTTATCGTTTTGTCCGGCCTGTAGATCAAATGAGATTTTCAGTTCTTTAGAAGCCGGTATTTTTCGTTCTACCTTGGCATAATCAAAAGGATCTTTATCTTGCAAACGCAGCCACTTTCCGTCTAAAGTGACTGGAGCCCAAAGGGGAGAGTAAATATTCCAGTCGGTCAACTCAGCTATTGATCCGGCTTTTGAGAAATCATCGTCTGCATGCGCAGAGGCTTGTATCTGTACCGGAACAGGAATACGTGATACCCACATATCTTCTTTGTTCACACTGTAAGCAACCCATAAATCACCATCCGCAGGAATTCCATTTCCTTCTTGAATACCGCGGGGATATTGCGGACCATACGACTTATAGTTTCCTCCATAACGCATCGGCGGAATTTCACCATGCACGAGGTTCAAGGTCGTATATTCCAGCCCATCCTTACTCAACGATATAGCCAGCGGCCAGCGAAACTCCGAAGGATTATACACGGTAGCATACATACCATCAGTCAGGCGTTGTCCCCAAATCTTTGCATTGCTATTAACGAATCCTTTCGCACGAAGCACCGGTTCCGCCCAAGTATAGCCACCGTCTTCAGTAATTGAAGTCAGTGCATGTTTCCAAAGGCTGACAATACGCCCGTCGGGTAAAGTATAGCAATTGAACGCTTTATATCCCTTCTTCAAAGGAATAATCGGGTCTTCCCGATCTGCCTCTTCCACCCATTGCATTCTATACAATGGATTATCCAGAATTTCCTGACAAGCCTTTACAAACTCACGATCCTTACTTTTCTTGAAATAAGGGTAATCGGTATTTTTTTCATTAAATCCATGATTATAATATATAAAGTAGATGGGACCGAATGAACCGTCTTTCTTAATTTCACGAACTACCCGACCAATACCGTTTCCATCATTCGGATCATCTTTTTTATCCAACGCAACTCCATAATTCCCCATTGTAATCAGTCTGCCGGACTTGGATACATAAAAGCCCACACGCTGATGCATGATGGCAATCAAGTCTTTTGCCTGCATACCCGGACGGGAAGCCTTCGTATATCCGTCGGGAACTTTATAAGGAGGAAACACGATTTCCGGATTTGTCCAGTTATATCCGTCTTTAGAAGTCATCAGAAAAGTCTGGGAAGGCGGAATATGCTCATCCGACGGATCTGCCAGATATTGATAATAGAATTGCCCATTCCAATAGGCCAACATCGGTTGGTGATTATAAGTCCATCCTCCACCATTCGACACATCCGGATGTTCACGATTGGCACGTACCAATTGAATATTATGCACTCCCACTACCGGTGACAATTGTCCATCATGATAGGTGGGATTAGAAAGTTCGGTTCCAGTGTAATGTATCCTGTCTTGTGCTGAAGCCGACGTTAGTGTCAGCCATCCAGTTGCCAGAACAAAAAGTATTTTGATAGGGCTGTTCATTATCTGTTCCTGTTTTATATATTATTTCTTCTTGCTTTCTTTCAACAACTCCTTAACGAGCGATTCCGGGGCTTTGAAAATAGTCCCATGTTTATGGCCTGTGGGTACACTTACGTTTCCGGTTTCATCCGTAAAATTACGAAAATCCCTGGTACGCACAGCGCCATATATTTTCTTCCTGTAGACATCGAAATAGATAAGATAGTCATCTCCTATCTTCTCTACAGAGGGACCTTCTACAAACGATTCCGTGAAAGGTTGCGATGCAGGCGAATAAGGTCCTGTCAAAGAATCGGCAAAAGCAACTTTCAGATTACGCTCGGGACGTGTATTATCTTTAAGCACCATTACATAATCATTCTTTGCACGTTTTATGATGGTAGCATCAATTGAACTGAAGCCCGGATCATACAAAAGTTTGGTTTCGGATATCGTCTTAAAGTCTTTTGTAGTGATGTAATATAAGCGATGGTTATTCTTTTCTTCTTCTATACCCTTTTCAAAACGCCCCGGAACACAAGATGCCCAGACCACCATGAATTGTTCAGCCTCATCATCATAAAAAATCTCCGGTGCCCACACGTTGACGGTCGTCGGTTCATTGGCCATTACCGGAATCATTTGTTGCTCCGACCAGTGAATCAAGTCTTTGGAATATGCATAGCCAAATCCCAAATCACCTTTCCAACTGGTGGTCCAAACCAAATGATAAGTACCGTCCGGAGTACGTACCATCGAAGGATCGCGCATCAGCTGGTGTTGTCCCAATTCCGGTTTCAGCCAAACACCGGGAACACTATCCCAATGCATGCCGTCTTCACTATATAGATATCTTAAACCTTCATTAGCCGGCTCATGGAATGAGGTGAACATATAGTAGTCTTTGTTTCCTCCACAAGAAGCTAAGAACAAAATGCTTATTGCAGCTAATGTATTTCTTAATTTTCTCATTTCTAAATAATACTTTTGTTTTTATATCGTATTCTGTATACAGAGGAGACGGCAATAAGACGAATTTGTACTCAAAGATAATGGAAGATTCGCCATATTCCAAAAATCAGAACACAGAAAAGGGTGACTTCTCAGCCACCCTTCACATCACATAACTAACCAGTTTTTATCTATCCTAATTATCAGAGAGAGCCTCCACGTGCTTTCACACGCTTGTACCACTCTTCACGTTCTTTTGTTAAATCATATCCTCTTTTAGCCAGATAATTATTGATACGCCCCTTATATTTACCAAAAAAAGCATGCTTTCTATCTGAATTTTCTGCGTCAATCGCAAACTCACGAGCTTCCTTCAGCCAAGCATAAATCTGAGCTTTTTCTTCCTTTTTCAGAGATGGAATCATATCAAGATGTGAGTCATAGGTTATCTTCAAAACTCCATACGTCATTCCATCTTTCACAGCCTCAATCTGTTCTTCAGTTAGAAAAAGAGATAAATCAGCAGGAAATGCAAAATGAATACGATATAAAGCAGCATCTTTTGCATCTTCCGCAGCTTTCAGTGCATTATTTTTTGCTTCACCAACCAGATCTGATTCTTTAATTTCCTTCACCTTTGCGTCACGCGTCTCATAAATATCATTCAAAGTAAAATAGCGATTAGCAATAACGTTGCGTACATCTTCAGCAACCTTTGCATCGTTTATACCAAGTTTATCTACTATTTTCTGTGAACGGCTAACTATAGATTCTACATATTTAGGATCACGATTCTCTTTATCCAAGTCAATGGCCTGAGCGGATACCCATCCCGTCCAAAGCAGGATTGAGAGTAATAGTATTTTTTTCATAATTACATCAATTTTCCTTTCTCTGCCAATGTATCATAATTGTTCTTCATATCAGTCCAATCAATTCTATTTTTTGTACTGATGCCATTAATATACTTCTCAATATTGGTATACCCATCACCGGTACAGTCTTTATTAGCATCACTCGGATCATTAGGATTCAAGCCATTGGCTGTTTCCCATGCATCTGGCATACCGTCACCGTCAGTATCTACATAAGAAGTACCTTTATATTCAGGATAGCCGCCAACCTGACGAATATCTGTAATAATACCTTTCTTATATGAATCTTTCGGCAAGCGGCGATATTTGAAATGACCGTCCTCATCCTGTGATTTCTCCGCCAATCCCCACATATCACCATAAGCATCTTTCGGAAGTTTCTTTTCGTAATAAACTTCTCCAGTTCTTACTTCATGTATAATACGCTGATCGACAATGTCACGGCAAGGCATATTTGCACCTACATTTTTCAATACAGATTCATAAGCATCACCGGCTGACATAATATTGATATAAGGCATTGCGAACGGCTCATAGGCACGCATATTTTCCGTATAGCCATCTGTATTTCTCTGATTTTCAATCTGGATACCGCCAGCCCAGTTATCTTTTGTAATTTCAGGGTACCCTTCCATAATATTACCATCAGCAAAAACACGACCATATACTTTATAGTCAAGTTTGCTACGTCCAGCTTCAGGCTTTAGAATACGATGTCCGACAGGAGAATCTTTCGGAGTTAACGGTCCCGGTTTATAATAGTTATTGACCACATTAAACATCGCACGATAATCACCGCCATCCATCGAACGGTGTACCCAGTTATACACAACGTTATTCACAAAATTGAAAATACCATACCAGCCCACAGATGGGTTACGCCCTGCATTGCTAGCCCAAAGGTTACGCATAAAAGCACAATTCTCACCACCCAAAGTACTACCAAAAGCGTGATTATAAGTATCCAATGCTTGAGCTGAAATCGTATTCTGAATCGTAACATTCACGGTTGGAAGTTTCTCATCTTTATAACCCTCACCTGGGCTATACATATGGCGATAAAAAGATATATTCTCATCTAATCCCCAAGTGCAGGAGCAATGGTCAATCATGATATTACCAATCGGATTACCACCAAAGGAATCATCACGACGGGTAACTTTGGTTTCTCCACGACGAAAACGCATGTGACGTACTACAACATCGTGTGTATCTACCCAAAAAGATTCTCCGGCAATACACACCCCATCACCAGGAGCTGTTTGCCCGGCAATAGTAATATAAGGAGCACGAACTATAATCGGTGTTTCCAAACGGATAATACCTGCTACATTAAAAACAATGATACGAGCTCCACCCACTTCACAAGCTTCGCGGAAAGAGCCCGGTCCACGATCATTCAGATTGGTTACAGTAATTACCTTACCACCACGACCACCATAACTAAACATACCGCCTCCTTCTGCACCCGGAAATGCCGGGATTTTAGCCTGAGGCAGATCGTCCGGACGGGAAGCCCAAGGTATATAAGGACGTCCTTCTTTGGCTTCTTTCTCGACAATAGGTAAAGCTTTCGCCCATGCCTCATCCGAGCGCTGACGCCCTTCAGACATTATTTTTCCACTGATTTCTCCAGCTTCTTTAGTTATCCCAGGGTACTGAGCTTTAACAGTAGCCGGCATCAACACTGTGACGGCACAGGCCGCCAAAAATACAAGTTTATTTTTCATTATCTTATTGGTTTTGTCCGATTGCTTTTCAAAAATACAATAATAAGACGATAAGAAAGAAGAATTGTAATCAGAAGGAACTATTTATTTTTCATCTTACGTGCCTCTTGCTCCTCTGTCGCTTTTCTTAAATCATATCCACGGCTGGACAGATAATTATTGATGCGTCCCCGATATTTTGTAAACATCTGGCGCATTTTCCGAGGAGTTTCGAAGTCCATACAGAACTCGCGTGCCTCTACCAACCAATGATACACTCTATTTTTGTCCGCCCCTGTCAGATTTGGTAACAAATCCATAAAATCGTCATAGCGTATATGGAATAAATTGTAGGTCATAGCATCCTTGATCGTTTCTACTTGTTTATCATTCAGGTAGAAAGAGAGCCAAGCCTCATAGCCAAAGCGGGAGCGATATAAATCAGAGTTATATTGATAGTACGAACGTTCCAGCTCTTCTGCTTCCACTTCCTTAGGTAATCCTCTCGCCTCAATCGTCTTGTTCCGTTTATCATAATTCAGATGAATTTCCCTTAATTCCAGATATCGGTTTGTTATAACGATTTGAATATTCTCACGGATGGAATCATTGGCCAATAAAAGTTTGTCCATTACCTTAGCTGTCTTTTGCTGAGCTTCAGTTACAACATTTGCCGGAAGATTTCTCGTATTTAATTTTATATCCGCGGCAGATACCACTACTGAAAAAAAGAATAAAGTAAGGAGAGATAAAATTCTATTCATCATGTTTTTATAGTTTACAATTATACATAAATTATTATCAATAATAGGACGAAAAAGATGAACCTTTGTAATCGGCAGTAAGGGACTTTATAATAAAAAAGATTGAACCTGACCTTTACATCAGATTCAATCTTCAGATCGTAAACAGAAAGAATTATTATTCCTCCGGAGTACAATAATAATATGTACCGTTTTGTTCGTCTACGGTAAGACAGGAAGGAGTTCTATTCTCTATCATCCAACCGGCAGTTTGTTCAATCCAGCTATTACCTTTTGCCGGATCATACATATCATAATGAATCGGATAGATATAATACCAACCTCTCCAAGCAAACAAGAAATTCTGGTCTGTCTCCTTTGAACCGGATTCCATTCCATATTTATGCCCCATCTTCTCAATCGGATCATAAGTCTTCATGCCTACACCGTCATAGAATGCTTCCAGCTTGTCAAAGGCTGCATTACGATCGACTTCATTCATACTTCTTGTAATACCCGGTACAGCTGTATACAATACATTATCAAGCAATGGGTGATTAATTTCAGTCCCAATATATTCCTCAACAGCATGTACATTGTCTAAATCATATCCCCAAATTTTACTAGTATGCTTAGTTCCTGACAAAGGAGTTAATCCTAATTTAGTCAACACATTATTTGTTCTTGAATATTCAGGTCTTCCATTTTTGCCATCATAAATTTTCCAACCAGCACCCCATGATGCAATAGGGTCATATTTACCAGTTGCCGCATCGTAGCCACCACCGATATTCGGGTCAAATCCAGCACCTCCCTCAAACAGTAACCAGCGCTTCAAATCCCAAGAACGTTTACCTTCATAAGCCAGTTCAACCTGTCGCTCGTTCAATACTGCTTTTATCAACTGATAACGGTCGGAAATATTACCTAAACCATAATTGTTAGCATTCGAGATGCCTACACGAGAGCGGATTCTTCCTAAATACTCCAGACATTCACCGGCTTTTCCCTGAGCTGCATAACATTCGGCCACATTCAGCAACAATTCTCCATAGCGATATTCCATCACATCAGTTCCACTGGATTCTTCCGCACCTATTCCCAAGTTAGGATTAGACATCTTCCATACAATGGCACGGCTCTTTCCTTTTGCACCACCATCGCCTTTGGTACTGTCAGTGTAACGATACATATTGCTTTCATTATCGCTATATTTATAAGTAAACAGCCAAATCTGTTTACTTTCTTTCGCTAAAGACCATTCACAACCGGAAAAAGCAAAAGTACGATAGAAGCGCGGATCGCGATTACGATAGAATTTTTCATCATCATAACCATTTTCAGCAGTAGCCATTCTACCATCCTTCATGGGAAACGCTTTCAAAACTTCATCTGGAGCTGGAACACCTGCAGATTCACCACTGACAACAGCACCCGGACGAATCTTAGCTTCCCACTTATTAAAAGTCCCGGATACTAACGGATCATCACTCATTAAAACAGTAATTATAGATTCCGGATTAAACGTTCCATTATAATTATAAAATGCTTTATCCCATGACTCAATATCTGTTACGCTTGTACCATATCCGGCTTTGTTAGCAGCTTCTAAAGCAGTCAGATTGGCAGCTAATGCCACTTGCCAGCGCTTACTGGACGGATCATCCCAGTTTGCATTAAATATAGGACTTGCCATGAATAAACGGGCACGAGCCGACATTGCTAAAGCAGCTACCGAAGTAAAACGCCCATAATTCTCGCCTTTCCAACTTTCAGGAAGTAACTTAGCTGCTGCTTCAAAATCAGCACATATCTTATCAATACACTCCTGCATAGGCATACGTGGAGAACGATCACCATTTTCCGGCATATCCAGTTCTGTACAATAATAAGGGAAACCACCCCACTCACGAGCTGCATCAAAATAAAGCCATGCACGGGCAAACATAGCTTGACCTTTCAGATGATCCCAAAACTCATCATCAACAATCAAGGAGCGCGAACGGTCTATTTCCTTAATAAAATCATTAATTACATATATTGTCGGAAATAAAGTATAACGTTCGAAATTATTAAAGTTTTTTACATTATCTCGCGGATCATTCCAATAAGGAGGATTGCTTATATGATTTCCCGCTTTCACATTCTTTGTAATTTGTCCTGTATAGTTTGCACTTTTCCAACCCGTCATTTCTTCCGAGAAGATGTTTTGCTTACCACCAGTAGATTGATCTTGTCTCATCAAAGGATCAGAGCCGCAAAGAGGAGAGTTGTATCTTGACAATATTTGCTTGTAAATGGTAGCAAACACAGCAGTAGCCTGTTGTCTATCACTATACACATCGATAGTAGTCATTCTGTTATAATCCTTTTTATCTTTCAGGAACTCATCACTACACGAAGAGAACCCTATAAGCAGTCCTACTGCACTTAGAAATATATTTTTAATATTTTTCATATTAGCCTATTTTAAATATTAGAAATCATATCATTAAAATGTAAGGTTAAGTCCCAAACTCCAAGTTCTTAAAGTCGGATAGCCTGTCTTAATTCCATCATATACATTCACGAAATGATCTGGATATGGATTATGGAAATCCCATAAATTATTACCTGTCAGATTAATGGAGAGTGCATCAACATTCACTTTTTTCAATATAGACTTTGGAAAAGAATATGCGAATGTCATATTGCGTACATACATACGAAATGCAGATACTTGCCAGAAATCAGAAGTTTCACCATACGCATTTCCGGCTGCCATGGTCGGATAACGACCATTCGGATTATCATCCATATCAAACATATCATTTATGTACGAGAACTGACTCCACATAAAGCTACTTGTCTTAGTCTGCGAACCGCGAAAATCCAAGAATCCCCCCCAAGTAGTAGAAATCTGAGCTGACCAACTGAAATTCCCCCATTGTAATCTCAACTTTGTATTGATGCCATGACGGCGATTATCCGCTAATTTCGCATAGTCTTCACCATGCTCCTTGGAAATAACACCATTAGGTCCGGCAATCGTTTTATTTTCCGTATCAATATCTCCAGCAATATCCTCATACACTAACATACCGGGATACATTTTTTCTTTTGACGTAATACCCAAGAAATTAGGAGAAACGCCTGCCGCTTCAGCAAGTTTGGTCAAATAATCCCAATAATTATCAATATCAGTTTGATTGCGGAGGATACCATCACCACTACTGGTATGTTTCCAAGTTTTAAATCCATATTCAGCGCCCATACCACGATAACCGGTATAATCCGTTCTATTAACCGCCTCCGCAGGATAGTCAAATGTAGGTTCTACCCCCAGTACTGTTTTATTCCAGGAAATTCCATAATCCAATCCAATAGAATATTTAATGGGTCCCCATGATGGAAGCAATGATTGCTTGATATCATCACTCCATCTTACAGAAAGTTCAAAACCCCATGCATCTTTCTTTCCATAATTAATGGAAGGCAACTTAGCGCCTACATAGATAGGCTCTTCAGGATCTGAGATGGTCATAATCAGGTCTTTGGTCTTGTCATAATAAAAATCAGCAGTAACAGACAAGCGATTATTCAACATATTCATATCCAAACCAATATTTTGTTTGATAGTAGTATCCCATTTGATATTACGATTAGCCGTACCATTAATGCTAGCACCACTAGTATATTGACCTCCCAGCGAACCAAACCCCATACCACCGGTAGGCTTGATATTATAAATCTGCAACCATCTCCATGCCTCTACATTATCCTTACCTGTCTTACCCAAGCTATAACGAACTTTTAAGAAATCAAAAATCTTCCCTAAAGTACTATTATTAAAGAATTTTTCTTCAGATGCCACCCATCCTAAAGATCCTGTCGGGAAGAATCCCCAATAATTTTCAGGAGCAAACTTAGTAGATGCATCAGAACGGAAAACGAATTGTGCCAAATAACGATTAGCATACTTATAACTTGCTCTACCAATATAAGAAAGAGAGCCACTTTCATATTTCCTATAATAAGTGCCCGTATCATCTGAACTCAATGTTCCGGCTGTAGCACTCGTTCCTCCATAGGACATTCCCAGACCTTGATATAATTGCGACAAATCATCTCCTTCGCTCTCTGCACGTTCCACTACTCCAGTAGCCGAAACATCATGCTGCCCAAAAGTACGGTTATAAGAAATAGCAAAACTGTATTGTTCACTTTTACTTCCATTCTTAGCATACTTGACGCGAGGTTTTTTATCAATATTTTCTCCATTTGGATCGCCGTAATTTATAAAATTCCATTCTGTATAATCACCTAGCAAGTGCATATCCGGTTTATTGGTATTACCGGCACGAGCCAACTTATAATAATCACCTACTTGCTCTGAGGTTGAATTATTATAAGAAATGGCATAAGTACCTTTCAAGTTCAAGCCTTTAATAAAAGGAACGTCATACGTCAATGAGAAGTTAGCACTATAGCCATTCGTCTTATTATAGCTTCTTGCTTTAGAAGCCTCTTCTGCAAAATAGTTCCAAACAGGAGCACCACTTACTTTAGAGTCCGTACTGTTATCCAAAAGTTGTGGACCGCCCCATGGAGATACAAAATAAGTCTTTGTTTCTCCACTAACTTCATCATAGATTGAAGTTTCCCAAGGAATGTATTTAGGCATGTGACTCAACATGGCATAGTCTCTGGAAGCTGTCTGATTCCCCCAAGGACCTGCTCCGACATTGACTTGAGCATTGTTACCCACCTTATTACTATTATACCCCGATAGAGTAGCGGACAGCTTTAAACCTGAAGCAACTTTTACCTCACCACCCGCACGAAATGTCCATTTGTCATAATCCTGCACATTACCTAAGTTTGTTTCCTGTTTCTGATAATTGATACCAGCAAAGAAAGTTACCTTTTCCGAACCACCATTAACAGTCAAAGAATGACGATGCGAAACGGACGAATGCCATGCTTCATCCAGCCAATTATAGTTTAAGTTCTTCATGGCCTCCAATTCAGCCAGTGAATACTTAAAGTATGAATTATTTCCATTACCATTCACCATATCGGCCTGATTATACAAACGATTGGTAAATACACCCAATTCATAAGCATTCATAGTTTTTGCATGACTTACTGCATCAGCAAAGTCCAATTTCCCAGAGTAAGAAATCTTAGGAGCACCCACGTTACCTCTTTTAGTCTTTACAAGAATAACACCAGCTGAGGCTCTTGAACCATAAACCGCTGCAGACGCATCTTTTAAGACTGTCATACTTTCAATTTCCGACTGATTTAACATATTGAAAGCCGTCATTGAAGGATCACCATTTTCATCCACTTGGACAACATCATCAATAACAATCAATGGTTGATTAAAGCTACCAGAATTACCATCAGCATCAAAACTCATAGGCTGACGTACCTTAAATGAACCTGTAGAACCAGGACGACCATCACTTTGAGTAACTGAAAGCCCAATAACCTGGCCAGCCAAAGCATCTATAATGGATGTACCAGGAATATCGGGAATATCTTCCATCTTCACATTTGATGCCGCACCGGTCAAATCTTTCACGCGTTGCGTACCATAGCCGACAATAACAACTTCATCCAGTAGTTCCGAATCCTCCTTTAGTATTACTTTAAGGCTCCTACTTGCCGGAACAGTCACCACTTGAGTTACATATCCTATAAATGATATCTCAAGTTTTGCCCCTACCGGTGCATTCACACTAAACATACCGTTTAGATCCGTAATAGCACCGACAGTAGTGCCTACTACTTTGATATTAGCACCAATAACCGTTTCGCCTTGTTCGTCAACCACCGTTCCCTTCACTATTCCCTGCTGTTGAACCACGCTTACCGCAGGCACTTCCACCACGCTTTCAGCAAATGCCGCTACAGGAATCGAAAACAAGAAAGAGAAACAAATAATCTTCGCTGCGCTCAGATATTTGCCTTGTGTTTTTCCAGAAAAGATTTCTTCTTTTTTCATCTGTTTACTAATTTTAATTCAAAAATATAAAATCCATTGATTGGACTCAATATGTATTTTCACATACAAAGGACGAACAACTAAAAAATATGTAATCACCTAAAAAGAACAAAAAAAGAGAAATGCCTATTTAAAGCTTTATTCATCGGATATCCTGCATTTACAACTTGAACTCAGGAGGCTTACTATTAGTTTACACACACTTTTACCTGCACGCTTGCACTCATATCTTGCATCTCCTTATTCATCGGGGCTAGAGCGGTGGTGGCAGCAAATAAAAAAAAGTGTAGGTAAATTTGCCTGCACCAATCTATCTCTCTCTATATATCACTCATAATCTGCCGGATACGTCATGCAAGATGCTCAAAATGACTGTTTGGCAATCTGCTATTTTTATGCCTTTTTATGAAGAAAAGCATGGAAGGTATGCCGCTTTTTGCTTGATATACGTCTTCGTCCGTTCAGTACACGTCATAATCTTGCGTCATCCGGCCTGTATTTCTTTCACTAACCACCCATGTTCCTTCTGCTTACACTCCATGTTTCTTCCGCTGACAAGCGATGTTTTAGCATGTCCACATATGTGGTTCAAATGCTTCACATAGGTAAAGCAGCATGCCTACGATTGTGAAGCACGTAAACCACAAATGTAGGTACACAGAATTAAAGCATCTGAAGGTAAAGAAAGCGCTATGCAAGAGCAAGTAAGAGGGGAGGCAAAGCAGAAAGGGATGCAAAGCAGAAGGGACATGAAAAGCAAAAGGGGCACGTAAAATACAGGGCAACTATAATTACAAAACAGCTCTTTTAGGCCAATGCTTAACCATTGATTATTAGAAAATTACAAGAAGTGCATTTTCTGTCGGCAAGAAGTTAATGATATAGGGCTTCGTTTGTCCGTAGGACATATGGAGCCTTTCTTGTACTTTGTTTATCTAACATATCAAAATGCCAAATATATACAGGTAAACAGTTACTCTACAACTAATTTAGTAGTCGGAGTAAAAACCCACCCCATTAAACCATTTGCTTCAACGGCGTTTTTTAAACGTTCACTTATATATGTATGAGCATCAATTATCCCTATTGAAAAGAAATCAAGCTCTTTATCAAAATGGTCATTCATCACGATTCTCTCTCCCCAAATGGTACGACTTATTCCTTTTTAATTATACTCCTCTGTTGATACAAGTCCGCTTTAGAGCTGACAAAAGCATCAGCTTATTTTTTTTGAAAAAAGGTCACATTCCATGAAAGATGACTTTCTTAAATCAACACAGTCTATACAATTAGGAACAATATGAAGTAAATCAATGCCTCAGGAGCCTCTGGATTATCCCCCTTTATAAACTGAAAATCTTTTCCTACAACCAATTCATCAAGTGAATCATCTACAGTAAAATACTTCATACTATATCCTATCTAAGCAAACGAATTACAATAAACTAAATACATAGAAAATCATTTCTTTAATCTTATACTCTTCACAAACTAGTTCTAATACATCGCCTATTTTTCCAAAATAAGCATTATCACAATTTATTCTATCTTTTTTACAATAAGCTGACAATCCCTTATCCGTGTTAAATTCAAGTAAAACGATATTTTGTTTATTCACATTATACTCTATATAAATATTCTTCATTTCAGAATAAACCTTTTCCTGTAATTGTTGTATCTTGAAGATACACTTTCCAGCTTGATCAAATGCATACATAGAATATCTTATTTTCTTTATTATTATGGCCAAACGTTCCTCTGGATAAGCCAAATTAATATCAAAGCAGCACGGTAAAGTATCATCAGATGAATACAAAATAGTTTCTTTGAGTCTCAAATTAAATAAGCATGTATTATTCACGAAATACAAATCGTCAATATTCTGCTCTAACATAGGAAATGTTTTTATTTTCAATATATTATAATAAAATAATTCATCTGGAAAAATCTCATACATATCATCTGTAAATTCTTCTAATTCTTTCAAATTATTAGGGCCAGTAAGATAATAGCTACAATAACTGTCTAATATATCTGCCAAATAGGGGAAAACAGTTCTTATATTAGTTGATTTGCTATAAACCATTAGTGAAAAATGTAATATTAAAATACTAATTGCCACTATTATAAATATTTTATTTACTTTCATAATAAAATAAATTTCTAAACACATTATACAATTGTTCTTTTACACTTTCTGAAGTAAAGACAATTGTCTGGATCAATTCGGGTAATAGGATTATTACCACAATAAGCATATAGAATAAGATTCCGCTGAAGGGTCAATACTCATAAATCTTCCCAGAACTGCATCAGACATTCTCGCCCCATAATCATACCAATCCAGCCCATGCATCCTATCAAGCTCTTTCCCATTATACTTATAAGCCCGATTACTTGTAGCCGTCCCCTCTCCAAACAAACCACCAAAAGGAGTAAAGGTACTATCTTATTCCATATACAGTACAAATACGAACTGTTTGAACATGATTCAATCATTCAATTGATTACCAATATTTATAATAACTTCAATAGGTATTTCACCTATAGATTTTATTTCTTTGTCATCTAATTTAAAATAGATGATACTATTACATTTTTCATCTCGGGAGCAACAAATTCCTTTAGAAATATTCATCAATACACCATTATATTCAAAATAGACCTGAATTGAATTAAAATATAGTTTTCTATAACTGTCTTTAAAAAGTTTATAATCATAATACATAACAAACTCATTTTTGTTAATAATAAATACTTCTCTCCCATATTTATTCCACAGATACAATCTTACCAAATATCCTGAGCACAAAAATCCTACAATACAACTAATAATAAATCCAAAGGAAACACCCTCCCCCCTTAATTCCCAATAGAGCAAAAGAGACAATAAGAGCTAAAAAAATAGCAATAGCCATGCATAAAATCCCTATCAACACAAAATTATTAGACTTATTTACACAAATACTCAATTCAATATTATTTAATAGATTCAATGTATACTGTTGTTTATCTATTGTTTCCATTTTCTATAATTTAGGCATTTAACACCAAAAATATTTTAACAAGTAACACACCAAGAAACAAAACAGAGAAAAAATAATTGTGTTCTTCATATATGCTATGTTTAAAGTTTACAGATTCATTTCTGAAACACCTCCTTCAGGTATTCAATATTCGTCCCATAATTCTTTCTAACATTATGCACATCATCTTTATCCCGTGAGCGTTCCACTACCAGCCAGCCACTCCACCCCATCTTGTCAAGTGTCTTTTTAACCTTATTCATATCCAGCCTCTCATTAAAACGAAGAGTCACCCCATCCGTATCCGTACAATGAATCTGGCAGATTCTCTTTTTCCCCAGAATCTTGAGCTCTTTACACAAATCACGCCCGTTCTCCAATGCATTCTGAAACTTAAAATAGATTTTAATACCTAAGGAATCTATTTCTTTCAACAATTTGACATCTCCTTTGGCATCCAATTGGACTTCAATTCCAATAACTAAACCTTCGGCAGCAGCCATATCTCCAACTTTCTTCAGCCGCTTTACAACTTCCGCCCGAAGCGCCGGCTCTCCTTCCCATCCCGCCTTAATTCCTCCCAAAGGCAGGAAAGCAACTTTAGCATCCATTACTTTCATAGCATTCAGACATTCCCTAACCAACTCCTCATAATTGGCACGCTCCAAAAAAGACTGACCATAAAAACCGGACATGGCAATGGAAGGAACTTCCAGTTGAAATTCCCGAGCCGTCTCCCGAAATAGTTGCTGAAAATGGGGATCACGCAATTTATTATCAAATGTTTCTCTTTTACCAAGAGATCCCATGTCCAGTTCCACACCATCACCATTCAATTCATGCACCAACTGGAATGAACCAATCTTCTGACGCTTTAAAATCATCCAGTCACAGACAGCTATTTTATAGCGATGGAGAACTTGAACGGAATCCGCATTACATGCTATCTCTCTATTCTGAGCTTTCGCCGGAAACAAGATAAAAAGGAGTAAATAAATACTAACAACAACTTGTCTATTCATACCATTAATTAAATCTAAATTTCTTTCCCATTCATAGTCTTATTCAGTTTTCGCAGAAAAACAATACCGTTAGTTCCCAAGAAGAAAAAAGAATAGAAAAAGTCTAAGAATATTTTTCTACGAAAGTTAAGTCAACCTTAAACTCTACAATAAGACGGAAGAATTCATATTCTGTAATCATCAATTCTTTTACTTAAAAACAACAGAGAACATTTTAATAATTTCTAATGCAAGATTTATTAAAAAAAACTTCATTAGCTGATTACAATTTAATTAATATCACGTCATTCAAAATAGAATTATAACCTAAAAAATGTTATTTTTTTAAAGTTAGTACTATGTATCAAAACAAAAAACATTTCTCAGAATGGTCAAACCTATACAGGCCATTATGTTCCGTTGCAGTTCTGTGTACAAGTCTGTTAGTTGTCCCTGATGTCGCCTTTGCAACTGGCATCCAGACGACATCTATCATAACACAGCAACAACAAATTGTAGTGAAAGGAAAAGTAGTGGACGCTTCCGGTGAGACAATCATTGGGGCCACCATACTACAAGTAGGGAGTCAAAGTAATGGTGCAATCACCGATATTGACGGTAATTTCACAATAAAGGTGCCCGCAGGCACAACACTTGAAATTTCCTACATTGGTTACATCACACAACGTGTGAAAGCTCAACCCAATCTCAATGTGACTTTGACAGAAGACACCAAAACTTTGGACGAAGTGATAGTAGTGGGTTACGGTACTGTGAAAAAAAGAGATTTGACTGGAGCTGTCTCATCTGTCAAGAGCGATATTGTAAAGTTGACTCCATCAGCCAACCCTATGGAGGCATTACAAGGTAGAGTAGCCGGTTTGGATATTACAAAGTCTTCCGGTCAGGCTGGCACGGGCGTTTCGCTGCAATTACGCGGTAACCGTTCTATCACAGCTTCAGGCAAACCATTGTTTATTATCGACGGAATGCCAGGCGATTATGAAACACTGAACCCAAACGATATTGAAAGTATTGAAGTATTGAAAGATGCTTCATCAACTGCTGTTTACGGTTCCTCCGGTTCCAATGGCGTTGTCATTATCACCACCAAAAAGGGGGAAGAAGGTAAACTAAGTGTCAACTTCAATACCTATCTGGGATTTAACGGATGGTCCACCTTACCTAAAATGAACAGCCCCCAACGATGGCTTGACACACGTATGGAAGCAAGGAAATGGGCAGGGACTATTGAAGATGATGGAACTGTTTATGATGAAATCTATCAAGATGCAGTCAATGCCGGTCATACGATTGATTGGGTAGATGCTATGATGCAGACTGGTTCCACCCAAAACTATTCTCTTTCTATTTCGGGAGGAACAAAAAAGACGCAGGCTTATTTCTCCCTGAACTATTCTAACGAGCAGGGTCAGTATACAAATGATGAATATAAACTTTATTCTTCAACAGCCCGGATCAATCAGGAAGTTACCAAATGGTTCACAGCAGGTATGCATATGCAAACTTCTTATACAACGCAAGAGAAAACATCCAGTGACCTATCTCAAGCAATGAGAGCTAACCCATTCGGTACTCTATATAAAGAGGATGGTTCATTAAATGAATATCCTGTGCTTGAAGATAATAGACAAGTAAACTTATTGCTTAACCAAAATCGTGATGTATATCGCAACAATGCAAATAAATTCAAAATCTATCTACAGCCTTACATCCGTATCACTCCACTAAAAGGACTTAGTCTGGAATCTCGCTTGAGTATGAACCTAAACTACAATACAACTAACAAGTTCATTGGTTATGGTTCCTATCAATTCTACGACCAGGCAGGAACTGGAGCTTTAAATGCCAGTAAAGAAGAAACCTCCCAATATACATCAGCTTCGGTAAGCAACAGCCGCGGTTGGGGATATTCATGGGAAAATATCCTGACTTACAATTTCAAAATTTCCAATGACCATGAATTTACGCTGACAGGTGTAACAACATATTCAGATAGCCAATCTGAGAGTTCTTCTTCAAATGCTGTCGGCATCCTCAGTAATACTTATTATTGGACAAACTTGGCTGCCGCAGTTGGAAATAAAACTGTCAGTTCAGGATATTCCATGGGGAAAAGTATGGGCTTTGTAGGACGCTTAAATTATTCATTCTTGGGTAAATACTTATTCTCCGCTTCTGTGCGCTACGATGGAAACTCCAAATTAGCTAAAGATGTCCGTTGGAGCACTTTTCCCGCTTTTTCTGCCGGTTGGAGAATTTCAGACGAGAGTTTTATGGAATCAACTTCCGACTGGTTGGATAACTTAAAGCTTCGCATAGGCTACGGAGAGACAGGTGCGGCCGGCATTAGCGCCTATGACTCTTGGGCCATCCTCTCACAAAGTATCATGGGGTTGGGAGATGAACAGATTACCCAATACTCTTTCCCGCAAAAGCTCAGTAACCCACAATTAACGTGGGAACGTTCAAAAAATACAAATATTGGCATTGATGCTTCTTTCTTAAATAACCGCATCGACTTGAATGCAGATTACTACATAACCAACACCACAGGTGTCATTTGGAAACAGAATGTACCGGCCACCAACGGAACATTTAATGCTTCGTCAGTTTTCCAAATAAACAGAAACATAGCCAAAACACAGAACAAAGGCTTAGAATTGACGCTGACTACCCGTAACATTGTGAGCAGAAACTTTAATTGGACAAGTACCGTTACCTTCTTCAAAAACAAAGAAAAAGTAACAGCATTGGGAGAAGGTGCTGCCGACTTCATCGAGAATGGGGACTATACTTTACATATTGGCGATGCTCTTCAGTCATATCGCGCTTTCAAGATCGCAGGTGTATGGCAATATGGCGAAGAAGCTGATGCCGCCGTATTCGGAAAACAACCCGGTGACTTAAAAGTAGAAATACCCAATATGGAAAAGATAAGCAATGGCGTTTGGGAAAAATCCTTCGAACAAGAAGATGGTACATGGAAAACAAACCGGTATGATGCCGAGAACCCTTATTCTGTAAATGCCGATGACAAGCAGATTATTGGACATAAATCTCCCGATTGGTCACTAGGTTTCCAAAATACATTCACCTGGAAAAACTTCGATTTATCTATCTATATGTATCTACGCCAAGGGCAAATGTTTTACTATGAGCCTATTACCTGGTATAGCTCATCCGGTGGTGCATTCCCTTCATGTTTCAACTATTGGACTCCTGAAAATCCCTCCAACGACTTCCCGTCATTAAATGCCAGCCGCAACTGGAGAGATGATCAATATTATACTTCTTTGGCATACGTGGACGGCTCTTTCTTCAAAATCAAGAACATTACATTAGGCTATACCATGCCTAAACGTCTCTGTTCCAAAATAGGACTGACCAATCTACGTGTATACGGAACTATTACCAACCCATTGGTTATTGCCAACAGTCATTTGCTGGAGGATTACGACCCAGAAATGGGTGGTGGATTGGACTTCCCGCTAACAAAACAACTAGTGTTTGGCTTGAACCTTTCATTCTAATTTTTAAAGACAGAAAATATGAAAAGAATATTCAAAAATATAGCATTAATGGCTTGTGCGGGTCTAATGCTTAATGCGTGCGATTTGGATGAGTTTAATCCTAGTGCTGGTGATGCGTCTCTTACCTCTTTCGATGCATGGAGTGGATTGCACAGTTATAGCTATTCTTGCTTAAACGATGAACTATATACTGCCATGGACTGGCTATACCTGGCAGAAGGTGGTACCGACTTGTGGGTTGCTAAATCAAACGGAACCAACTATAAGCAGTTATTTAATTACGAAGACCCAACATCCAACTACAATACATTCCAAAAAGTGTGGAAACAGTGTTATTCGATGATTACAAATTGTAACTCTGTAATCAACGAATCTACTAACTTAAATGATGGCGACCCTGAAACAATCAAACTACTGGTAGCAGAGTCTAAGACACTGCGTGCCTTATATTATTCAATCTTAGTATGCCACTATGGACCCGTCACTTTAAATCTCAAGAGTAGTGCTGGTATAACGGGTGATGTGGACTTATATCCAGAACGTTCTTCAGAAAGAGACATCTACGACCATATTATCAAGGACTTGACAGAAGCAATTCCAGATTTAGGAGTAGAACCTTATCAAGGAAATAGAGCACGTTTCACAAAAAAATCAGCCAAAGGTTTACTAGCCCGTGTTTATGCACAACGTGCCGGTCTTGGACAAAGTAAATATGGAGATGCAAATACCTATTGGAAATTAGCTGCCGAAACTGCCAAAGACCTCATTGAAAACGCTTCTTCCTATGGTGCTTATCTCTACACCGATATTGCCGATATGTGGGCCGACGCCAATAATAGAACCAATAAGGAAGCATTAATGATTGCCGCCGGTCCGGATGCAAGCAGTACTGCCTGGCAATATATCGGTAAAGGCAATAAATTATCAGCCTATTCTTGCGGAGGCTCTTATAGTGAATTCTTCAACAGCAATCATAAGCCTGGCGATAAAGGTTACTTCTACGGACGCCTAAACAGTCAAAACTGGATGCCGTCCAAATATCTGCTTTATTGCTTCAATCCCGAATGGGACAAACGTTGGGAATACTCGTTCCAATATGCATATTGCGAATGGAGTATGGTTCAGTGCGGTTGGGTTCCCTACTCTGCAGGAGTAAAGAAATTGAATAAGAGTATCTGTACAAAATACGATATTCAAGTAGATGAGACAGTTCATCCGGATTCAACGCTTTATCCGTATGCTGATTGCAATGCCATAGCTTCTTCTAATGGCGCAGGCAACCAATATCCAGCCAAGGTATGGCCTAAAGGTGATTACTCAGGAGATCCTAACAAATTATTATCCATAGGGAAGAGTGCGGAAGAAGCCAAGAAGCCAGGTTTCGCTGGTTCTACAAAGGTTTATGCCATACCATACCCTGTTGCTCCAGATGACAATCGTTTCAACACCGTGTTTGTTCATAAACCACTGAAGGATAAAAGTAAATGTCTCTATGCTGTAGTTGTTTTAGATGACTTATTTGGTTCTAACGACTTACCGTATGGTAATGTAGACAATGGAAGTGAAGCTGCCAATCCTCCGGCTATAGGAAATGGACTGACCTCCTCATCCGCCTGTCCAAGTCTGATTAAGTTCAACTGGTCATATAATGGGGTATTCTACGGTAGTAACCTACAAATAAAGACTGGAGACATGTTCATTATGCGAATGGCTGAAGTTTATTTGTTGGCAGCAGAAGCAGAGCAGCAATTGGGAAATGGAACGAAAGCCGCCGAATATCTGAATGTACTTCGTAAACGTGCCGCACGCGATCAAGCCAATGAATCTTCATGGAAACTTACAACTGCTACTGAAGAGGATATTTTTGATGAATATGCCCGCGAATTGTGTGGCGAATTCTCTCGCTGGTCTTTACTGAAACGTCACAATGCATTCGAATCCCGTTTAGATCAATACAACAAACGTGCTGCCCAATCATTTAAACCTTATCATTATAATCGCCCGATTTCTTATGAATTCCTGTCTACCATCTTGAATAAAGAAGAATATGGTGACAATGGATATGGTTCAACGGCCGGCAGTGGTCTAGTCGAATAGTAAAGTAAGATAATTTGCATTGCATTATTAATTAAAATCAATAAGGGTACTTGAAAAGGGTACCCTTATCTAAAGAATTAAATAAAATGAAAAATAACACACTACTACTTATTATTGCATTTTTATTTTCATATTCATTGGACATAAGCGCCCAAAGAAAAGTAGCATTTAACGGATTGCTGACAGATGGTTTAGGAAAGCCCATCAAAGGTGCCCACATATACGTACATACTTCGAAAGACTACGCATTAACCAATAAGAAAGGACAATTCGGACTAACAAATGTTTTTCCGAATGATACCTTAAAGATCCTAATTAAGAAAAAATTATACCTAGTACCTGTTGACGGAAAAAAAAGTATGAAAATTCGTTTGGCTGATGAAGAAAACATCCAGTCCCAAGAAGATGCGGAACTGATAGATTTGGGCTTCGGATATATCAGAAGACGGGAACATACAGGTGTAAGTAATATCATATCGGGCGAAGAACTTCGGAAAAGCGGTTATCACAATGTTATCGAAGCACTACAAGGACGGGTTCCAGGACTATCAATCACGGGACAAGGTACACAAGGCAAGACTATGAATATCAATATTCGCGGTAACAGAAGTTTTACTGCTAGTTCCACCCCTGTCTATGTGATAGATAATGTGATAGTTTCCTCGTTCGACGGCCTTAACTTAAACGATGTAGACTACGTGGAAGTGATGAAAGATGCCAGTATCTATGGTTCTAACGGAGCAAATGGTGCCATTATCGTACATATAAAAACATCCAACGAATGAACTGAAGCATTACCATAAACTAATAAAGTTTTCTTTTTACCCTTGCGGTATTACTACATATACGCAGTAATGTCGCATCTATCATACAACAACACTGCATTTGCTTTGTAGTATCATGTAATCAGCTGTACTGTTACCACACACTAAAACAGGATTACTGCATAAAGTTACAATGTCAAATACTCCCCAAAGAGGATGAACTCACCATTCTATATATACGATTGAGATTAAAATTCATAAAAACATATTTAACTTGTTTCAATGTACATCAAATATACTACTAATAATCCTATCCTTTAAATCATCATATTCATCTTCCGAAAATTCACAATCCACGTCAGCCGGAGCCAGTAAAACAGCTTTAGCCTCCTCTACAGCAGCCATATATTCCGGATGTATCTTGAAATAAGCTTCCCATTGAGAAACCAGCTTCGAAGATACACCCAGTACATATTCAATGAAACCTTCATCCATCAAAAAATCCCTTACCTTAGAAACCATATTTGCATCCTATTTTAAACGTTTACAAAGATAGGACGCTGTTACCCTGAACCTGTACTCAATCGGAAAACCCTTTTACCTAAATTAACTCACCAGAGCACGTAACTTCGTCAATCCCCGGTGCATCAAGTTACGTACAGACTGGTAATTCATATCCATTATCTCACAAATATCTTCATATTTCCTTTCTTCTATATAATATAATGTAAGCGCTTCGCGCTGACGGGGAGATAACTGCCCCAATAAATGTTTCACCAATGAGAAATCATTCTTCTGTTGTTCCTCCTCCACATAATCTTCTTCCACATCCATAGATGATATCGCATTCACCTCTTCTACGGCCGTGTCGGACATATACATACGCCTGCGAAGCTCATCACAAAGTTTATTCTTCAATGAAATGAATAAATAGGATTTCAAATTATCAATAGTCCCTAATTCATCCTTCTTCACATAAAGTTTCACGAAAATATCATGAATACAATCTTTCAGCAACTCCTTATCAAGGGTCAACTTCAAACCATAATTAAAAAGAATACGTACGTGCAAATCATACAGCTGAGAAAAAGCAGCCATATTTCCTGCTTGAAAAGAAGCAAGTAAAGTTTCGGTTGAATTATTAGTCTGTTCCATCATAGCATTAATTCAGTTATTTTGATGTTGCAAAGCTATGGGGAATCAACCCAAACTCTAGGTAAAATCTGATCTGTGGATTGAAAAAACAAGTACTATGTTTTATAACACTTTTTTATTAGATATTACCAGCAAAAAGAGAAAATCCCGTTGAAGGTCATTCAACGGGATTTTCTGTTCTATAATCTATGGAACCAATAAACACCTTCTTTTCCATCAGGCACTTTCAGAGTATATACATTGTTAATCTTCAATGATTTACTAATCACTTCCATTTCTCCCGAATCAGGATGAATATATCTTAAAATGTATTTCCCAGATGACAATTGCACAGGCACCTCTACCCCCGAATTGGAATAAATGATACTTCCGATACCAGATTTTACCATTTTCTTATAATCCTCAGAGTCAGTTTCTTCTACTTCCATCACTGCAGCATCTTTCAGAAACGCCTTATCTTTGCAAGGAATTACCGGACAAGAACCACCAGCCATGAAAACGGCCCATCCCATAGCCGGATAATTCTGTGCATAGAAAGTGACTGCTTTCTCCGGAAACTTACGTCGATATTCATTTACCGCTTTATACGCTTCAGTAAAAGTAACTTTCCCGACTTTCATCTTGCGCATATGTTGTCGGGGAGCCATATTCTTTCCCCCTTCCGGAGCAAAAATGCCATCTGTTTTATAATGCCAATATCGGATATCAATAATATCTACTACAGCTGCCCGCTTTGGATCAGCAAGAATAGCATCCTGCACATCTTTCGTTGTACTTAAAGCGACTTTAGCCTTCTTACCGGTTTCCACCTCCCATTCAGCTATTACATCCAACCAGAACTGTACAAAATGTAGAGGACCGGTAAACTCTGCACTGGTCAATTGAATCACATTCAGATTATCGGCAAAGTTGTCCAAGCACTGACGAATGTATCGTCTATGCAGCTCACGTCGCACAGGATGATTGATATCATAAAACATATCCGCAACAAAAATGCGTTTATCGCCTGCAAAAGGAACAGGTTCCGGAAAGTCCGTTTCATTAATATTATTACTGCTTCTCCAAGGACAGTCCACCCAATGTGCACCGGCTTCCAAAATATTATGCTGGAAATAGTTCTCATGGAACAAGAGCAATCCTTCTCTACCTCCCTTTTCCGCAAATTCTTTCAGACGTGCCCAATACCATGCATTGGGACGGTTCAGATCATATTTACTCAAGCCTTCCCAGGCAATACCTTGACCGCTACGTCCAAAAGGTTGTTCATAAAAGGGGCCCCATACATCTCCATCGCGCCGACGGATGCGTTCATGGTCATCCCGGCGACGATCATACCAAAGTCCGTAATTCTGGTCAAATACGAGTATATTATTCCGCTTCATAAAGTTAACGACTGAATCTATACGGTCTGTCAGTCCCAGCCCTTCACGACCGGGAACAAAGCGGGTAATTGCCGGACTTGCTTTCTTCAAATAGTTGGTTCTGAGCTTACCATTCCACCAAGGAGTAGTGCGGCTTTTTCCCACCAACAAGGCCCCATCCATTTGAATACGCCCATTTGCAATAACCATTTCCGGTAAGTCTCGCGTTTCGCCCTGAATTGTCTTTTTCTCTTTAATATCCTCAATAGATTTCAAACCGGCAACTGACACCGAAGGAGCAAATTCCCTCTCCTCAATCCAATGTTCCAACGTCAGACGTGGCTCATAAGCTTCTTTGGCAAGTTCCATCGCCACCTCTACAGTAGGACTGCTCGTTGCACTTGTATTTCTAGGCAGAATACGGGCACGTTCAGCACATTTCTTCTGCAAACGCTCTTCCAACTGGGCATAAAAGATGCTACGAGGTTGCACATGATTATTCGATTCCGCCCATTCACCGTCGCCGGAGAATTGTGCCCAACACCCATACGCGCGGTTTTTCGCATCTTTTGCCGGAGTATAACACTCTATCTCAGCGGCTGTACATTGCCAGAACAAACTATTCGCCGTATTCCAACCTGCTCCATTCTTATCTTGTCCCAGATTCTTAAATGTAAGATTATGACCGTCGATATTAACCACATCAAACAGCAATCCGCACGCCCAAGAATCAATAGATCCGCTGAATCCCAACGATTCATACGAATCGCATTGCACAAAGGCATTGGGCCCGGCAGCACAATATCCGGCAGCAAAGTCATGAATGCCCTGCTCAGAATAACAACGCTGAAACAAAGTCTGCTGTCCCAATGTATGGAAAGTACAACGGCGCATTCCTCCTATTTCAGATACCGGTTCCCGGGAAATACAGTCCTCAACCGTAATTCTTGATCCGGTGCGCTGGACAATAACCGCACTACCTGAAAAATGTCTGAAACTCACTTGTCTCACCCAACAGTTCTCCGCCTCTCCGATAGAAATACCTGTCCAGCAATGGTCTTCATCTTTAGAATAACGCCTGTCATAATCGGAAACCAATGTCATATTTTCAATTCCACACTCCTGAATGCGACCGTTCCATTGATAAAGAATGAGAGAAGAAGCCCCATATTGAGTATCCAATGCTACCGTCAATGGTGCATCCAGAGTGATCTGATTACCGTTTACTTCGCTGATTGTCCGATCCCATGTCAGGTCCATATCACCCGCCTTCCATCCTAAAGCACCGATACCTCCTCCAAAGATATCACACCCTAAAGCGGTAATCCACTCCTTACCGGAAGGGCGAGTCACCATTATCCGATCTCCTTTCTTTAAAGAAGTGCCCGAGGCAACTTGTAATGTCCTTTCATTCACAGGGACATAAGCTGAAAGAACCTGCAAGGTATCTTTTGCATTCAAATTATCTATTCCTTCCATATAGATAAGTGCTCCTCTGTCTACACCTTTCTTTAGCAGAATAGTTTTTTCTCTATCCATACCACGCAGAACAATGCCGGACGCGGAAATACGAAGTTCCCCGGATAAGCTGAATTCTCCACGATCCAGCAATACGGCTCCACGGAAACCGGAAGTATTGGGAGTCAATGACGCTACATAGTCAATGGCACGCTGGATTCGCGCAGTATTATCACCCGCCTTCCAGGGTACAAACACTGCATTGCCAACAGAAGGAATATCCTGCCCAGAAGCATGGTAGCCGCAATAGGAGAAATCAAGTATCCGGTTTCCCCGTTCATCATTCAGGTAAGTAATTCCTTCATTCTTAACCTGTAAAGCAAAGGTTTGCGCATATCCCTGCACAAACCCTATACTCAATAATCCCAGAAGGATTGTTCTCAATTGCATATTCATTACAATAAACTTTATTTTCTACACATACTTTTATAGCAGACTTTTCCGTTTGGATAATGTATCGTAGTTGTTCTTCAAATCCGTCCAGTCCACTTTCTTCTTCGTATCCATACCGTTGATGTATTTCTCAATATTAGTGTAACCATCTCCATTGCAATCCTTCACGGCATCACTCGGATCATTCGGGTTCAATCCGTTAGCTATTTCCCACGCATCGGGCATACCGTCACCATCGGAGTCCACAATAGGCTCTCCTTTGTACTCGGGCAATCCGCCTACCTGACGGATGTCCGTAATGATACCTTGTTTATAAGAGTCTGCAGGCAAACGTCTTTTCACATAAGGAGAAATGAACTCCGGAGCGTCTTTCACATAAATGGCTTTCCCAGTCTTCACTGTTTTGATAACTCTCGTATCAACAGCATCCCGTTTCGGAAAAGTCGCTCCCACATTACTTAACACGAAGTTATAAGCCTTTTGAGTATCCATTATAGTTACAGGAGATGTTTTGAAAGGCTCATCTACCCTTATCTGCGGAATAAATTTTCCGGCATCCACTTCATTGGCTAGTTGTACACCACCATCCCAGTTGTCTTTTGTAACCTTTGCATTTCCATGGACGATATTTCCATTTACATAAGCCTTACCAAAGGACATCGGCTGGCTTTTGTCACGTCCGGCTTCCGGCTTCAGAATACGATAAGATATTGGTTTATCCAATGGTGTGATAGGTCCGGGCTTGAAATAGTTATTTATAATGTTATAGAAACTCTTATTATCACCACCGTCAATGGAGCGATTCCACCAGTTGAAAACAACATTATTGACAAAGTTAAAGTCTCCGTCCATACCTACCGAGCTGTTACGACTGATATTTGAAGCAAAAAGATTCCGGCAAAACATACTGTTATGCCCACCAATTGTAGCCCCGAAAGCATGATTGTAGGCATCCAATGCTTCCGAAAATATTGAATTCTGAATCGTGATATTTACAGTCGGCAATTTCAGTCCATGTCCATCCGCTCCCCGGTTATACACATGGCGGTAGATAGACATATTCTCATCCAATCCCCAACTGGCCGAACAGTGGTCTATAATGATATTCCCTACGGCATTTCCTCCCAACGCGTCATCACGGAAAGCTACATCCTGCGCACCACGGCGGAAGCGCATATGCCTGATTATGACATCATGCGTATCAACCAGAAAAGAATGTCCGGTAACACAGATACCATCTCCCGGAGCGGTCTGTCCGGCAATTGTGACATAAGGAGCACGCAGGCTGATAGGCGCTTTCAAACGGATAACTCCGGAAACATTAAACACAATGACACGAGCACCTCCTGTTTCACAAGCCTCACGCAAAGTTCCGGGCCCTGAGTCTTCCAAAGAAGTAACCACAATCACTTTGCCACCACGCCCACCGGGAGTATACATGCCTCCGCCTTCCGCACCGGGAAAAGCCGGAATATTACTTTTCACCAAATCTTCCGGTTTGGAAGCCCACGGCTTATAAGGACGTCCTTTTTGTGCTTCTTCCATAACAACCGGAAGGGCTTTCTTCCATGCCGCATCTGATTTCCGGTCGAACTCCGCTTCTTGTTTTGCCGCTCTCGTTTTCACCGAGTCGGGAATGACAGGATACTGTGCTGCCACCGGTAATACGCACGTAGCCAGCATCCATACTGATAATACTTTCTTAATGTTGTTCATTCTTTCGAATCTTAATAGGTTTTCTAAGAAGACGGTTAAGAAAACATTTTGTAATCGGTTATTTCTCTCCTTTCCGCCATTCACTCATATATTCGCGGGGAGTCTGGTTATATTTCTTCCGGAAGCACTTGCTATAATAACCCGAGTCTTTAAATCCGACGGCAAAGGCAATCTCCGAGATACTCAAGTCTGTGTTCTTAATCAATTCGACAGACTTATTCAAACGAATCTCTTTAACTAGGTCAACAGGTGCCAGTCCGGTAAGGCTCTTCAATTTCTTAAAGAATGCCGAGCGGCTTAATCCTATTCCAGAAGCTATAGTATCGATATTAAAATCGCTGTCGTCCATGTTCTCCTCAATCACCTGATGTATCTTTTCAAGGAACTGCACATCCTTCTTCACAAGATATTGCTCATAACTATCTTCCTCCGTTGTTTTCTGATTCTCCATTTGCAGGCGAATCCGTTCCCGGAAGAGCAGCCGCTCAGATAGCAACTGATCAATGCGTGCCAACAGATATTCCTTGCTAAAAGGCTTCGTTATGTAAGCATTAGCTCCCAAAGTGATTGCTTTCGTCTTGGCGCCTTCATCATTCTTTGCGGTCAGGATGATAACCGGAATATGACTGATCTGGAAATCTTTACGAATAGACTGCAACATCTCCAAACCATCCATTTCAGGCATCATCTGATCGGTGACCACGATATCGGGATGATACAGGTGGACTTTCTTTAATCCCTCTACTCCATTATTGGCTATATGAATATTAAACTTGTCTTCTAATTGCAGTTTTATCAGCTGACAGAGGTCTTTATTGTCTTCCACCAATAAAAGATTCGGCAAAGAAGCATCTATTTCCGTCTGTTCTTCGGAATCTTCTTCTGCCATGATATCAGTAGAAGACACATCTCCGGCAGGAGCTGTTTCAGTGTCACTGACATAAAAATCGACTTCCGAAATGCGATAATGTTCCTTTCCGAGCAATAGTTCTACAATAAACACGGTTCCCTTTCCTTCAGGGCTTTCAGCACGAATCACTCCATGATGCAGATTAACGATTTCTTTGGAAAGTGCCAGCCCGATACCCGTGCCCTGATAATACGAGTTTTTGGCATTCTCTCCTTGCGAGAAGCGTTCAAAAACCTCGGTCAGCTTATTCTGGGGGATTCCGATCCCGTTATCTTCCACTCTCAGGAAACAGTGTTCCCCATCTTCTGTCAGTCCGGCAACTACATGGATGCTGCCACCGGAAGGGGTAAACTTGAAGGCATTGGATATGATGTTCCGAATAACAATACTCAGCTTCTCCTTATCCGCCCATATCATAATAGCCGCATCCGGTAACTGGAAAGTAAAGCTAACTTCATTTTCTTCGGAAAGAACACGGAATTCCTTTTGGAAAGAGACTACCAACTCATTAAAATCAATCAACGACACATGCAAACGCATCTTTCCATTCTGTATTTTCCGGAAATCAAGTATCTGATTGACAAGTTGTAACATCTGGTTAGTGTTCTTCTCCATTAGTTCCACATATTGCACACCTTTTGGTGAAAGTGTCTCATGTTCTCTCAATTCCTGTATCGGACCTTTTATTAAAGTCAGAGGAGTACGTAGTTCATGAGAAATATTTGTAAAGAACTTGATCTTCATTTCCGAAACCTTCTGTTCGATGTAGATGTCATTCTTCATTTTAATCATAAAGAAAGCCAGACGCAAACTGAAATAAAGGGCTATAATACCCAAGACTACATAAATCACAATAGCCCACCAACTTAACCACCAGGGCGGAAGAATAGTGATGGCCAATGTACGATTGGAAACGAGCTCCGGATTGGCTTCATCTATTGTTTCCACCCGGAAAGTATAGGATCCAGGCGGCACATTCGTGTAAGAAGCAATACGGTTTTTACCATTGTAATGCCACTCCTTTTCGTATCCTTCAAGGATATATCGATAAAACACACGATTGGGATTATAGAAGTTCAACGCAGCAAATTCAATGGTAAACATAGACTGATTATACTTTAACCTGATTGCATCGGCAAATGTAATCGATTCTTTCAATACAGGATCTTCATGAAAACTACGCAAATCACGATTGGAGATTTTGAAGTCGACTATGCGCGTATCATAGTTCATATTCTGCGTTTCCAGTTTATTAGGTGAAAATGTGAGAATACCTTGCCTGGAACCAAGCCATAAGTCACCGCTCAAAGTACGGAGCGCGCTGCTTTCTTCCAACTCAACATTCAGGAATCCATCGTACCTGTCGTAATTACGGAACTGTTCGGTGTCTTTATTGAAACAAGACAATCCTATTTCTGTAGTAAACCAGAGATTTCCGTCTTTATCTTCTACTATTGATTTTACTACATCATTATTCATACCTTCACGGATGCCGTAAGATTTAAAGACAGGTACCCGCCTTTCTTTATCATAGTGTACCAGTTTATTCAATCCTCCCCCAAATACGCTTACCCAGATTTGTGATTCGGAATCTTTGTACAATACATAAATATCATTGTCAGCAACATTCGAACGTTCACTCACCTGGCGGTAAGTTTCAAATTGAATCTCTTCGGGATTGGTAAAATGACCATCAAAAGACATCAGACCATCCATTGTTCCTACCCAGATACGTCCGTCATTATCCTCCGTCATTGTACGCACTTCCATATAAAGCCCATAAAGCGGATATTGCTTCAAACCATTATACTTATGCTTGAAGGCAATTGTCCCGTTCGCTTCACTGATCAGATTCAGACCACCACCTAACAAACCAACCCAAATACGCCCCTGGCTATCCTGATAAGTGAAATACACATCATTACTACTGATTGAATTCGGATTCTTAGGATCATTTTTATAACGTACGAAGCGTAATCCTTGCGGAGAATTCATATCCGGTTCAGCCTTCACAAGACCATTGCCTTTGGTAGAGAACCAAAGATTCCCATCTTTATCTTCCATGATATGATATACAGCTCCCACCAGATAATTCTTTTCCGAGAAAACCTGCTTTACCTGTCCGTTACTATCAAGGCGATAAAGGGCCTGCCAACGGGTTCCTGCCCAGATATCGCCATTCTTTGCCTGATACAGAGCGCGTATCCCCTGATTCCAGGAATTAGGTTTTTCATCACCAACCGGCACCGGTGACACTTCTTTAAGTACCTGGAACTGCTTCTTGGGAAAGTTAACCCTGTACACCCCATTATCTGTAGAAGCCAACCAGAGAATCTCGTCTTTGTCCAGCAATAGATGAAAAAACAGTTGTCCGGGAGCATCATCAACGAAAGGCTTTGATTGATTCAGACGAACCATCTCCAGTTTCTCCCGGTCGAACAAAAGAATCTCTCCACCCGGAGTCAGAAAAAACATACCCTGTTCACCGGCATCTTGCATTTCAAAATTTCCTATGGAATTCTGTTTAGGAAATGTAAAGCGGCGATTGGCTTTATTTAAAGGATCATAGTATACCAATGCATTATTACCTTCCTGAAACCAAATTTTATCATATTTGTCTATAAATATAGTTCCTGTTTCTCTCCCGTCGATGGAAAGCAGCAACTTTGTCAATTGCTTATAACCGATATTATACTCATATACTCCTTCACCTGTAGTAATATAGACCAACCCTGTCTCTGTTACCAGCAAATTTACGACCGACTGATCTATTCCCGGTATTTCATAACGATTGACCACTCCATTTTCCGGATCAATACTATAAATATGTCCGTTCCGGTCACCTAACCATAAGCATCTGGAGTTATAAGATGCACAGGTGAACTGGTCGGGGCTACCGGCTATCTTCTTCTGAATGAAATCGGCAGGCTTATCTTTCAACCCCGCTCCTTTCCTTAACGAAAGTATCTGATAATCCATACCCACCCAATTGATAAATTCGGAAGTCTCGCATAACACATTATGCTTCAAACGCATATCGTAGTGATTGATATTAGGGCGTGAATCGTGCAATTGCTTCATTGTAATTTTGCCCTCTTTATCAGTATGCGCACGAAGCAGACTCTTATCCTTGGTCAGCAATAGGACATCCCCATCCGCAGTTGTCTGAATCTTGATAATCTGAATATTTTCAGAGTATTCCTTCACATCGTCATAAACCGCATGAAAACTTTCATGCTTCTTATCAAACAGATAAAGTTTGCGATCAATGGTCTTGATCCAAAGAAAACCATTTTTATCTTCTACGATACGCTGAATCTTACGTGGAGGAATATCAGCCGAATAGAATCCGTCACGATTATCGTACGAACGAAACTTAGTGCCGTCAAAACTACATAAGCCATACCAAGTGCCGAACCAGACAAAGCCTTCGCTACCTTTTAAAGTACAGTTTACAATATTATTAGGTAACCCTCGTTCGGCCGTGTAATGTTCCACAATCATGCTGGGATAGGCAAAGCTTGTAAGCCCTATCACCGATAGAAATAGTATTAGAATAGATCGTTTCTTCATTTATAACAACAGTTGATATAAAATGTATCCAAAGATAAGCTTTTTCTAACAGTGACTAAAATTATCACTCCCTTATTTTAGATTATTCTTTTGTTCCGAACTCCGTCTGCTGACGCTCTACCTCATCCAACACCTTTTGGCGTTCTTCTTCCGTCAACTGTATTTTCTTGTCAGTTGTATCTTTTTGTAACCTTGTTCTCACAGCCGCAGAAGCTATTTCCCGCTCCTCATAACAAAAAGGAAATTCTGCAGGAACACTTTCGAACTCCAGCTCCGCAGCCGTCGGAGCTTGTGTACCCTCAAATAGCACACGGGCTTTCACTTTGATCTTTCCGGCTTTTCTGGTAGAACGAATCAGTACAGGGGCAGAACCGAACTCCACTGCACGGGGATTCGCACCAATAGTAGCATCGCCAATAATATCTCCTTCCCCTTCTACGGTAAAGACGATATTCTCTTTAGCCAGGCGTCTCACATTTCCATTGTCATCAGTCACCTCAGCCACCACTACAATGAAATCAGAACCATCCGCCACCAGATTCACATTCCCTGTATCCGCATATAGCCTCAATTTAGTGGAACGCCGTGAAGGCATCTTCTTCTGAGTGCATACTACTTTCCCATTTATAATGCCTTCTACAATCATATTCACTTTTTGCCAATTCTTCTGAGTATAACTATAACTGCGAGCTTCCCAGAAATCCCATACATTTTCAAAAACAACAGGGGCATTCGGCAGATGACCTTTGGCATGAACCACCGGCTTCGTCCATGTCTTTGTTCCATCATAGACAGAAAGTCTGACAGAATCACAATTACTGAAAACCACTACATCTTTATCAGAGAACTGAGACATTTCATGAGCAACGAAAACCATGGGTCCACACTCAGCCAAAGGATGCCGCAGACTGGCTGAAGACTGACTGCGGAACATCTCGTATGCATATTTTTTCTGACGAAAAGCATCATAAATACCTCCCCAATATGGATCAGGGTGATACCCTCGTTGGTGATCGAACGGATGCCACTGGGCACCACCGATAAACAGGCCCGTAGTGCGATACATCTCATCATAACTCTTAGCCAGAGAAAGTGCCTGCACCAGCAACGGATGTTCTCCCCAGCTGCGGCTTGCACGGTTATCATTATTGTGGGCATACCAGTCATCCACATTCTCCCCGAACTCACGAGTGAAGATACATTGCTCCGGCCTGTCTTCCTTTTCATCATCACCGGGCCAACCATAAACCACATCATAATGTTCTTTTACTCCTGCCGAATGTACATCAGCAGCAGCTACCGGACGCCCCGGATACGGATATTCTTCTTTGGTAATATCAAGAGCCTTCAAAGCGAAATCAAGCGGGTAACGGGTTTCATTCAAGATAGGTTCCCACATCAAAACAGAAGGATGATTGCGGTCACGACGGATCATTTCACGTGTATTCCGATGGACAAGCTCTCCAAATTGCAGATCTTTGTTCCAATATTGCCACCCCGGCGTAGCGACAATTACAAATAGGCCAAGTTCGTCACATGCATCCATGAAAGACGGGTCCTGCGGATAATGGGCTGTACGGATAATAGTGCATCCTGCATCACGTAAACGCTTGGCATCACGCCATTGCTGGGAGTTTGGTAAGGCATTGCCCACATAAGCGAAATCCTGATGACGGTTGGCTCCCACCAACTGACCGAAAGGTTTGCCATTCAGCCAAAAGCCATCTTTACCACGGAATTCCGCCAGACGAATTCCGACACGGGTGATTCCGCCATCTATGGACTGATTGCCTTTTTTAAGGCGAGACTGTACTCTATATAAATAAGGTGTATCCGGCGACCATAGCTTCGGATTCTTCACTTCCATTTGCTGACGGATTATTTTCTTCTCTCCCGATTGCAAGGAGAGTTTACCGGATATGCGCCTGATTATTTTGCCGTCAGCATCTGTCAGTGTCGTCTCTACAATCACAGATTCAGAACGGGTATTTTCATTCTGTACTTCCGTATTGACACAGACTTGCGCACTCTTTTCACTGATCTGATCGAAGTGAACAAACACACCACCTCCGGCAACTGTCTGCGATTCGATGGCATCAGTAATGGATATAGGGGATTTGGCAATCATCCATACATCCCGATAGATGCCTCCATGATAGGTGAAATCCAAGGTATACTGACGCTTACCCGGAGGATAGGATTTATCATCGCTGTTATCTACAAAAACAGCAAGCAGGCAGGAGTCTCCGGCTTGCACTCCATAGGTTGTCAAGTCCAGTGTGAAAGGCAGATAACCGCCTATATGCTCCTGAATACGTTTTCCGTTCAGATAAAGAATTTGTTTCCCCATTGCAGCTTCAAAATGGATGGATACCCGTTGACCTTTAGTCTCTGCGGGAACGACGAAATGCTTGCGATACCAGACAGGTCCCTGATAGTTCCGGCATCCACTGGCCTCAGCAGGCATTAGTTCCACAGTGTGAGGGGTGGAGACAACTTCCCATGAACGATCATCGAAGTTCACTGTTTCCGCTCCAGATATGTCGCCTTTGAAGAAGCGCCAGCCCGGATTGAAATCATATACCTGCCGTCCGCTTCCGGGAAGCTGAATGAAACCGGCAACTGAGGTCTCGGGACGGTAAGTTCCTGTCGCTTTCCCTGATAATGGGAATAAAAACAAAAAGGCTGACAAAGTTAAAAACAAGTTCTTATTCATATTTCTTAGTTTCATATCATCATTTTGTCTCTTGAATCATTATCACCACATCTTTCTTCCTACTTTCCGGTGACACTTTTAAATCTGTCACTTTACCCTCTTTCAAAGTAGCCTCTACTGTTGTTTTACCAGGTGCATGAAGTTTGAAGTGCACATTCCATTCTAGAGGCCAAGCCGGAAACAGGAGTATCAGTTCTCCGTTTGTCTGCAACAGCATCTCCTGAAGCCCTATCATGCCGCTCCCTCCCCAGTTGTGATCAGGCGTCCAGTCATAGCCGGGGCCCCAGAAAGCCGGAAAGCGATGCGGGCCGTTGGATAATTTAGCCAGATTAAGCCGTCGGGATTCTTCAGCCAATCCTAAACATGCAGCCCAGATATTATCTTGTTTCCATCCGATATGCGAACGAAAATTAACCGCTTCGGGATCATAGAAATAGGTGTTGCGGGCAACCTCCAACTTTTCTTTGCCAATGCCGTAAACACGCCACGGAAATACGGGATAGAGTTGCGGAGTCTCCACATTATTAATACGTTCCCAACTCTTAGCAGGGGCAATCGTTTGTTTCAGCACCGGCATAGTTATGGAATTCGCAGAATCCTTTACTTCGATATAACGCAATGGTATCGGTGGGATTACTTCCAGCATTTCGTTCTTCCGTCCGTAAGTTTCCAGCACGGTCCGCAATGCGGCAATAGTGCTGCTGGCATTATTAGTCATTTTATAGGTTTCACAGGCAGAACCCGGAAAGAGAATCAGGTGTCCTTCTCCATCCAACTCCTTCCGTCCACGACGGGAAGCAAGCATACGATAATGCTCATCAAAGAAAATCAATGAACTTTCAATCAAAGGCAAATAGGAAGTGATATCCGCATCGGTATAATTATTCGTCTCAAGTATCATTTGGCAGAATTCGAGTGCGGTATCCCATTCGTATTCCAACCATGCGTTGTATTCCAGTCCTTTATCGAACCCTTCCGGGCGTTTAAAACCATATTCGGCAGGATTGGGTAAACCGAAATTCTCTATCTGTTCGCAGAAACAGGCTCCCCCGTGTTGCCAATACACACGGCTGCGCAATTCGGCATTCTTCAACATCCGGTTATAGAAATCAAACTGGGCAGGCATCATGTCAGAATCACCGCTTTTCAACATCGGCCAATATACCAGACGTTGATTCTGTGCAGTCATTGTGCCACCTCCCCATTTCCGATAATCAGGAGTAAATGCCTGTTTCGGATCTATATGTAAAGGATCAAAGGTGAACAAGCCACCATTGAACTTGGTAGGAACATTGCCATAAGCATTACAGCCTAGCATATAGCGGAAAAGAGTATAATTCCGGGTTATCTCCCCAGCCTCTCCTTCTGCCACAATGAAACTACGCTGCCAGAAAGCGTTCCACCATTGGCGGGTTTGTTTCTTATCTTGCGAAAGCACTTTCATAGAAACCTTTCCATGTGGCATTATTCTCCTCAGACCGACTTGTAAGTCTTGTATCCACTGTTCTTCTGTCTCCGTCTGATCTGTATGCAGTACAACGAAAAAGTGTTGTTTTCGGGATACTTTCGATGAACGAAACTTCCAGGCCCGATAATCAGTTCCGGCATATACCGCATCTGAGATTCCGGCATATTCCAGATTCTCACCTGACAGGCATCCTCCGAACGTCAGGTTCTTTAAAGGATTCATCAACCGGGATTTGACTGTATCCATACCTTGCTGGGATACTGCTACATCAAAAACGGTCTCTTCCGGATTACGGTGATAAAACGTAATAAGTGGAGAATTAAGAGTGGAGAATTGAGAGTTTGGGAGGGGACGGATGGTGTCGGCACTTGTTACTGCTCCCTGGGGAGGAGCCCATTTGTAGGAGCATTGTTGCCCCTCTCCTTTCCGGATCGGCCGGTCCCGGTATCTCCAATTCTCATAAAAGATTTCTGCCTGCAAGGGACGGGCATTAACAATCTCTACATGAACTACGGGATGGAATACATCCGCCCAAATTTGAATTCGTGTACCTTCTGCCGAAATCTCTACGAATCCGTCATTAAGCATTAATTCCTGCCGGAACTCTTTTGTTTCTTTAAAAGGATTGGGAGACAGGCGGATACGAAAACGCCCCTGTTTCAGCAGACAATTATTCTCATCAAAAGTACCGCTACGACTCAGATAAAACAATACATCCCCCTCTTCTACCCACACATTCATACCGATATCTCCACCTCCACACGGCATTGATTCGGAAGAATTACGACTGGGGGTATTCCAAACAACATTGGCATGCTGGCTCCAAAGAGCCGACACGCCAACAAGAATCAGGATGATAATCAGATAAATTCTTTTCATATTTCACACGTATCACCAGTCATCCGAACGGAAAGAACCTAACGGCAAACCGTCACAATAGACATCTCCTTCCACATAATTCACAAAACCATATCGCACAGCAACAGGATGTGGTACCATCTCACTTTTTACAAGCATCTTGCTGCGTTCGATCCATGCTTTAGCCGGATAGAATACTTTATCTTCACCCGCTACCTCAAAATTCTTCGATTCAAAACAGTTCTTACCACTAATCCACATGCCGGCACGTTCGAAACTCACAATGACCGTGTCATTCTTTATTTCAATGCTTTTATAATAAGGGCTTTCACCGTTTACTCCTTCTATCCCGTAAGTCTTTGTCAGGGCAAGAAGTGCCAATCGCTCACCGGCAACTTGCTTACGGGCAGGATGAATGCCTTTTTCCATCCCTACATCCAGCAGTACGGCCATACCGGTATTGGGTACACGGTGCTCTACTTGCGCCTGTGCTTCGCGGAGATAGGCTGTATTGATTACTTCTTTTCCACGTTCCGTGATAATTCCATAATCGTATGGAGCTATCTGGCAGTAATAAAAAGGAAAATCACCTTGTTTCCATTCGGTACGCCATCCGTTAATGAGTGTCGTAAACATATCCGCATAGGTATGGGCACGATTCCAGTTATCCTCGCCCTGATACCAGATGACTCCTTTCATGGTCAGTCCGATCAATGGGTGCAACATACCATTATACAGTACGGTTGGAGTACGGTTCTTTGATTTGATATCTGTCTCCGACCGGGGTATCTTTGCATCCGGAAAAGCTTTCAACCAGTCGGCAGTCATCCAAGCTTCGCAAGCCGAACCACCCCAGGCTGCCACTATCAAGCCTACCGGAACATCCAATATTTCATTTACCAACCGCCCGAAGTAATAGGCTGTCGCACTGAAATCGCGCACTGTAGCCGGACTTGCCTCTTTCCAGGAGCCTGTCACATCATTTTGCGGAGTGAACGTAGAGGTACGTTTCACTGTGAATAGTCTTATCTTAGGGTTCCTGCTACGGAGAATATCCATATTAGCGTTCTCTACAGGCTGGTTTTTAAAGCCTTTCATAGGCATCTCCATATTGCTTTGACCGGAGCAAAGCCACAATTCCCCTATCAGAATATTGCTCAGAACTTTCGGAGTTCCATCATCAAAAGTAACTGTATAAGGTCCGCCTGCTTCGGGAGTGGAAACGGCTAGTTTCCATGCACCTTGTTTATCCGTTGTTGCTGCATACAGTTTTCCATCCCAGCTAGTGCGGACGGTTACTTTCTTATTGGGAGTTGCCGTCCCCCAAAGATTGGCATGGGTCTGTTGCTGCATAACCATGCCATCCGAGAAGATGGCAGGCAGGTGCACTTCTGCATGAGTTGACAGGCAAACTGCAAATAGAAAAATAGCAAGTGTAGTGCCTGCTGTAGCTATTAAGTTTTTCATCGTTGTATATTTAGGGTTCTCACAGAGTTCAGGATAAGCATCCCAAAAAGAGAAGAACCGGATTCCGTAAAGAGAAGACGGAAAAGAGGGAAGTTTGTACTCAATAAAATGAAAATTTAGCGGGCAAAGCCCGCCCAAACAACGAGCTACCAATGGCAAGTATCCGAACTGTGTATCAAAAAACTATCAGATATTAGCTTAACGCTAACATACAGAAAGATACTTGTTGTTTATAGTCCGTTATTTACTTTAGCTTAGAATCCATCAGTGATAAGCTCTTTTCCCACTACGACTGAAGATAGTTCCCATTAGGACTGAAGGTACTTCCCACTAGGACTGAAGCCACTTCCCACTAGGACTGAACTCGTGTTCCACTACGACTGACATTAGTGGAACAGCAAGTGCATTGCCACACAGACAGTTATGCTCTTTGCATCACTCCTATATAACTCATATCGGGAAAGAAAAGAACAAAAGTGATTAGTGTTTGGTGATAAGTGATTGGCGCCATTCGGTATATTATTTTTTAGACGCGGATGACACGGATAACGCGGATTTA
>ENA-ORSS01000500-ORSS01000500.1-human-gut-metagenome-genome-assembly--contig:-NODE-500-length-48391-cov-4.844733_pt1 | contig 48391 bp, 60 predicted proteins | sample MGYA00241899_ERZ509162 | MGnify/ENA primary metagenome ERZ509162 (study PRJEB26280, sample SAMEA2338641) | human gut metagenome | biome: human gut; feature: human-associated habitat; material: faeces... | reverse complement strand
CGCTTCTATATCGAAGATGAAAGCGGCAATCTGGTACAGCGTGAATTCGTGGGAACAGAAAGCAAATCCGAAACGGAAGCCCTGCTCCGCAAGGATTTGGCGGTGCGTTACAGGCTGTTCCGCAAGTATGGTAAGGACGCGCTCCTGCTTACGGTTCTCAGTTACAACGTGGGGCAAGGGGTGCTGCTCGGTCATGGCGGGCATCCGAAAAGCGGGCTTGTCCGCAAGCTGGAAGCCGGGAACAGGGACATTTACCGTGAATACACAGCCTACTGCCGGTACAAGGGCAAAACCGTCCGCTAGATAGAGCGGCGGCGCAAAATGGAGTTCCTGCTGCTGTATGAGCCATAACTTTATTGTAAAAACAACCGATGGAACTGTATACTTCATCGGTTGTTTTTGAGAGTAGTAGCCATTACTTATTTGGGGATAGTCCCTTGCTTTATGTCCTTGCCGTCCCTGCAAAGTTCAATATTACACGGATGAAAACCAATATACTTCAAGGCGATGTTCTGGATATAGTTCATACTTCATTAGTTACGACAAAATCATTTTTTAATATATAGAGTATCTATACTTTTTAGTCTATTAAGAAATAAAGCACTTAAAATTCTATTACTTGAATGTTTTTTTGTACTTTTGCAAAAAAGAATTATGAGTAAAATAAATGCAACATATAAGCAATTAGCAGATTATATATTTTCTTTTTTCAATTCTTGCACAGCTCCTGGGCAAGGTCTATTTTTATTCCGTAGTTTAGATGCGGATGCTCGAAAATGGCATAAGACTCAAGCTGAAATCAATTCATATTATATTGTAATATTCAATCTGTTAGAAAATGGCTACTTAGTCGCAGCTAATGAGCCATCACCATTTGTAAAGCTTACGCAAAAAGGGTATGACTATTTGCAAGGTGGTGATTTGATAAAAAACAAAATAGACTTAAGTGGTTATATTAACTTGTCAAAGGATGATAATACTGAACGCATATTTAATGAATTGTGGGCGATTATTGGAAAAGACGGTGCTGCTCCTTTTTATGTTGATGGACCCACATTCTTTAATACAATCAATCCTTTTGTAAAAGTTTCGACAAATTATTCTGCATACATGAAAATGTTGTCGGACAAGAAGGAATCGACATCTCGGATTTCTTGGTTCAGAATATTGTTTAAACATTTGAACAAATCGGATATATCCCCTTTCTTAGAAGACTTGTCATCGAATATATCTATATATTATGACGAAACGAGTAGCAATAATCAAAATAATGAAATAGGTGACAATCCAGTATTAAATTCAGAGAAGAAGAGTATAGCAGAGGTGTTAAACGTGATAGAAAATAAATCAGTAGTACCTAAAAAAGTCTTTATCACCTATTGTTGGGAGGATGATGAACATAATAAATGGGTTCACAAATTAGCTGATGATTTGGGAAAAGCTGGATTTGATGTTGTTATAGACATCAAACAGCCATTAGGGGTTGAATTAAATCGTTTTATGGAACAAACAATCGCAAATGTTGATAAAGTTTTGATAATAGCAACTCCTGAATATAAAAGACGCGCAGACAATAGGGAACGTGGTGTAGGATATGAAACGTCGTTGATTACAGATGATTTAATTAAAGACCAAAACAGAATAAAATTTATTCCTATTATAAGACGTGGTAGTAAAGAAAGTTCATATCCAATTTATTTAGGTAATCGGAAAGGACTTTCAATGAAAGTGGACGATGATTATACTCAGGATTTGGAAGAACTGATTTTTAATATTGCAAATTATTAAATTACAAATTGACAAGTCGATAATGGCAAATCTGTCCGCTTTGAGCGGTGACGCAAAATGGAACTTCTGCTGCTGTATAAGCCGTGAATTATGGTTGGCTGTAAAACAAAATCCGATGGAGCCTTTTGTGGCTTCACCGGATTTTTTCCATATTATCGAAGATGGAAAGCAACGGTTTCTTTGCTACTTTCTTACCCGCCTGTCCTGCTCATGAAAGAAAGTAGCGGGCGGCAATTCCTGCCACCCGCCAAAGGGTCATCCTGCCATCATCCGCTTCTGTATGCGTTCAAGGGTACGCTCGGCAATGGGGCGTGTGTCCTTTGTCCAAAGGTCATAGTCATGCACGGATATTCCCACGCTCCGCAGGTCACGGATATAGCCGGGCACATAATCTCCCGTGGGGAAGTAAACGAACTGCATCCATGCGTCCTTGCCGTCTGTCAGTATAAAATAGTATTTCATGATGCTTTCTCTTTTAATGGTAAGTGTGGGCGGTGGTGTCCACCGCCACGCACTCAAAATTCCCTTATATCAGCGATAGTCGTACAGTGTGTGAGCCATTCCTTTACGCAGGGCATGTTGTATTCGGAAGTGATGACTGCCGTATGCTCGTTTATCTGTGTAAACCTCGTACTTTCATAGTCCTCCACCCATCCTTTGAGGGTGTCAGTCCCCCATGCGTCCGCATCGGAAAACATATTGTCCAATACCTTGATTGGGTCGCTGAACGTAACTATCAGCGTATCATAGCCTGCTGTCATAGCCTGTCCTCCTTCGCTTTAATCCATTCGTCACGTAACCGCCTGCACTCGTCCAGCGTGGGCTTCACGCAGGAGAACAACTCTCCGTCTGTATGGCGGTAGTCGTATTGCACGAAAGTGCGCCTTTTCCTGCCGATACTCATTTGGAAACTCTCGTATTTCTCCGTTCCTGCCGCTTGGCAGGTGCTTACTCCGTTAATGGTCATTCTCGTTGTCATAGCCTTATCAATTAAAATTCAACAATCAGTAATCTGTTCTCCAAACATTGGTCGGGGTCGGATGCCTTTTTCTGCGTCACCCATAAATGGTGTGCGCCATACCCAAAGGCGAAAAGAGTATTGAAAAGTTCCTTTCGGGCGAATACCTCCATTACACCCCTTACATCCTGCTCGTCCTTTGCCAGCACAAGCGTGTTCAACAATTCGAGGAACATTTCGGGCAGTTCCTCGTGCCATCCGAAAACCATATTTTCTATTTTTACTTCCATATCTGTATTTATTAGGTTGTTATACAATCATGCGGCACTCATCCGCTGCCGTATCTGCTCGGCATTGTCCTCCACCAATTTAATGATGCGGTCGTGGTATTTGGTGTTGGAGTTGCATACGCCTCTGCATTGTACCACCTTCATCTGTGACAATGACACTTCTACCGTTTCAATCCGCTTTCCGTTGATGGTGGCGGAAAGTATAAGGGAATCCTTCTTTGTATGGTATCCTCCCACGCAATGGTGCATCGCCCTGCCCTCCAAAATCATATCTTTGACACTCTCAATCACTTTGACGCAGATTACACCGTCTGAAAAGGACAATCCGAAAAATCTCCCTTTGCTAAGCAGGTAGCAATGTTCTTTTGAAAGGAATTTTGGAGTGTTGCCGTTCATTTCCTTTTCCAATTCCCTTTCAACCACTTTTCTGCACGCCTTGTCATGCTCACGGGATAGATTTTTAGGGCATACATATTTCATGTTTCTGACATCCTTTCCCAAATACTTCAGCGCATCAATGTAGTCACACCACGTCACGGCGTCATGTACCTTATATCCGTTTCTATTGCAAATACGGATAGACTGCCAATAATCTTCCACATTCTCTTTGGGATGCTCCATGAAATGCCGCAAAAGTTTGGTCTGCCCTGTCTTTAGCAGGGTTTCCATTCTGTTGTCTGTCAATAGCGTATGGAAGAAATTCAGAGGTGACTGACCGTAAAAGGACTTTTTGAATCCCCTTTTTCTTAATTCATGGGTAACGGACATGAACGGACAGACAGTCCCCGAATGGACAAGATTGAAGATGTGGTTTTCTTTCCTCAATTCCAACGGAGTATAGAACAGCCACAAGTCATAATATAAAGTGCCCATCGTTTGCCGCAGCCTTGTGAAAGTTACATGTTCCCCGTTGGGGGCAATCCACCTTTGCATGACTTCCGCCCATTCATATTCTGCAGGTTTGCCGACTCTCAACGAGCATTTTACCATGACAGACCTTACGACTTGGTAATCTTTGCAGGCTGTTATCACCGTAAAATATCTACAATCATTGAAAATCCTTTTCCTGCCCTCGTGTATCGTCAGCCTTGTGCCGCAGTGCGGACATTTCTCATGCTTGCGCTTCGTGTCCGACTTCCATTGATGACCGCATTTGGTGCAGGTTACAATCTTCTTGGCGGATTTATGCCCGACATGATTGATGCTGTGCTCCAATCCCCATTGTATCTGCTTGCTTGTAAGGGGTTGCAGGTTCTTGCTCGCTTCTACGATATTGCGTTGGAATTTATTCTTAGGTTTCTTCCTCAAATATAATATACACTGATTATCAACGATATACAAATCTATGGTACAAATATGGTCTATTTATACACCCCAAATAAAGGACAATGATATTGGAATCATAATAAGTATTCGCTCTAAAATATTTATATTTATTTAACTATTAACGTTTTGTTTGCTCTTGTTTGTATTCGTGTTTTTCGTTTCTGCTTTTGTTTCACTCTTGCTTTCATAAATATCATACAGAGAGATTATTGCGTTTTTGTCGCCTATTTTTAACTTTCGTTTTTTATGGAAATACGTTATACCTTTGCAAAAACAACCATAGACAAAAATAGTTATGAAGCAAAAACAACATACATTTCAATCTTTGGCAAAAGAGGTAGGAATGGTACTTTTGACATCAGCAATATCTTTTTTCTTGAGTGATGTTTTTAGTGTGCCGTCAAGCATTTTACCTTTTGTCATGGTAGCTTGTTATGTTGTTCTAAAACTCATTTATCATTTATGCCTTTTTCTGTCAGAACATATAATAACCTTACCCTCTTTACTCCGCCACATTATACAATCTGACCGACAAGCCAAAGAAGAATGCAGCTATGCTGTTACATATGCGATTGGCAACAACATCCCAATGAAACGAATGGAGTTATTCCATTATGAATATCAGCATGAAGAACGGGAATATCTTAAACAAAAGGAAAAGGAAGAGGATGAAAAACTGCAAGCTATATTACAATACACAAGAAACACATTCCGGCAATTTGACTTTACCGAAAAAGAAATCTTCCAAATATGCGAATGCGTCCGATATTTTGTTGCCAACAGACGAGTTCTAACTGTAAACATTCACATCAAACGACGTACAGACGTTACTCAAATTTCATTAAAGAATTTTGCTTGGAACATTGCTTTCCAATACAATATCAGTCGGGACATAACGGCACAGTTCGTCATGCAAACATTCCATGAATGGTTTGCCAATTCCACTCTTGATACAATCAGGAAGAATTTGCGTACAACGACTGGAAAGCATAAAATAAAAATTAATGAAAGGATCATTTCTCCAACTGTTTCCAATCCGATAAAACAGCAAACTGAAAAATAAAGAGTTTTATCTGCTTTCTTGCTGTTATAATAATTGGATAATCACCTATTGACATCCATATCTATTTTAACAGTTCCAATTAGGCATAATTGTTCATTACAACAAAAGAAAAAGTTTTTGCTGGCCAAAAGAAAAAGTCAGTCAATGTATTCCTGACCTTACAAGCAGACACACCTTTAACTTCGCATTTATACTTTTCTTTGGTTTAGGATATATATACTAATGGACCAAAGTAAAGTGTCAGTAAACCATTCCTTACCTTATAATTGGCTACTTTCTTTTTTGGCCGGCACCTTTATATCTCATTATCGCTTATATCCATGGGCATTTTCACTATTGCGCTGCTTCTTCCGGGCAACTTGACATAATTGTGCCGCATAGGTAACTTCCATGCCGTGCTTTCTTGCAAGGTCAGTGCCTTACGGTTCATTTCCGAAATCTCCACCCAGTAAGGTTGTATTTCGTCCTGAAACCTTGCCGAAGCTGCATGGAACCTTTCGTGGCGACAAAATTATTGTCAAGCCCGAAAGTAGCAGAGCTACATAAGGGAAATGAATAAACCTAAAAAACTGAAGATTATGGCAAACTATGCGACCAATCTGTTCTATGCGGAGACAAAGAACATGGATGACCTTAAAAAGGTAGAAGATTATTTGGAAGAGAATTTCTGTGACTGTTTTGTAAACCGGTTGGGGAACAGCATCGAATGTGAGTTTTCCTCAAAATGGGTTTATCCTGAAGAAATGATGGACAACATGATTTCTCTTTTGGAGGGCAAGAATGATATTTACATCAGGGTACTGACCCATGAGCTTTGCAATGAGTATGTGAGCTTCAGGGTGTTCAGAAACGGAGAATGGGAAATCAGATATTAAAAACCATAAAACGGACAGGGCTATGAACGGGTATGAGAACGAGACCATCATCGGCTGCAGTTGTACGTTGCTGGAGCCGTATAAAGGATATACGGACGGAGAAGTGGTATGGGATTACGGCAAAGAAATTGTCGTGAGACTGATAAACGGAAAGGAAGTGGTAAGAAGCCGTGATGATGTATTGATTTTTGACTAACCTTTATAAATATACTGCATATGTTATATGATTATAAGAAAGAGGATGCAAGACCCATGTGTCTGGTGTTGGAGAACGGATTAACCGTTGAGGGCGAGTTTATCGACTTGAGAATTTCCGTTGAAACGCTGCCGCAAGGCAAGACTTGGTATCATCTTCGTCATGCGGATGATGACGATACAGAACCGGCAACCATCAAGAACGGTTGTGTGGCAGTAAACTTTTTCGGCACATTGATTTGCGAACCGGTAAATGGTATCCGGGATAACGAAGAAATTGCCATTACGAAATGGAGCTTTCCTGATTGACATTGCCTGACCCTTTACCGGAATGGATTGTGTGGGTTGGGTTGCTTCCACATAGTCCATTTCGTCCCTGTAGCCTTTTATATTACCAATTACCATTTGTGGCCTGTCCCTCTTTTATATGGTTTCGCTTTCCCGTTTATACAAGCATACTTCCTTTTATAGTCATTGTTCCGTTCACCTGAAGGTGCCCGTTCCGCTTTAAGGAATACCGGATATTACCATTCCGTCTTTTCCCATTTCATTTCCTCATCGGCGGGACAGAACCGGCAACCATTCGGTTGCGCTTCCGCCTTTCTTTTTTGGCGGACAGAATACTCCGGCTTTTCCTCGTCAAAAGCATCCAGCTTTTCCTGTCGAACCGTAGGCTTTCTTGCGCCTCCATACAAACAAGACGGCTGATGGCTTTCATGCCTGCATCATTCCTTTTATGACAGGTTGCTGGAAACGCTGCCGCTGCATGGAACATGCGGACCGTCCTTGCACGGGCAAAACCGCGTGAAATTTTCGCTATCACTTTTCCTGAATTGTCCTTTTGAGAAGCCACTCATTTTTCCGATGCAAAGTTAGCGTCCCGCTTCGACGGCTATGAATGGCCGTCTTGTGTGGGCGTTGTACTCCCGCCAATAAAACAGTCCGGAATCTTCCTTTATTTTCCTGCGTAAAATAAAGAGTATTCAGTCCGGTTTTCATGGCCTGGCCACATTGGTACGGGTCTGCTGTTGTTCGCATGTAAAAATTAAGTTTCACTTCTAAAAACAATTCATCATGAAAAAGTTTCAGAACAACTTCACAGTATCAGGTTTTGTAGGTAAGGACGCAGAAATCCGCCAGTTCACCAATGCAAGCGTAGCCCGTTTCCCCTTGGCAATCGGCCGTCAGGAAACCAACGGCGATGAACCCAAGCGCGTGTCGGCTTTCATCAATATGGAAGTATGGCGCAAGAACGAGCATACAGAATCGTTCGACCAGTTGGCCAAAGGCACGCTGCTCACCTTCGAGGGGTATTTCAAGCCCGAGGAATGGACCGACAAGAACGGCGTAAAGCACAACCGCGTCATCATGGTCGCCACCAAGTTCTATCCCGTTCCCGAAGAGGAAGAAGCTCCTGCCGGGCAGAAAAAGGCAGAGAAGAAAGGCAAGAAATAATCCAGCCTTCCCATAAAGCGGCCTTCGGGCCGTTTTTTATTGTTCATCTTATTCCTTTCATCTATGCTTGTTGCCGCATTTCCCTTTTTATATTTCCGCCTGTTATAGTCAAAGTACGATTTGCCCCAAGCGTCGCTACAGCATGTGGCAGGACAAGGCCTGCTACGCACTGTACCGACCCTTTCTGCAAAAGTACGGACGGAACACGCCCGACAAGCAAGCCGGGCAAGTTTCCCTGTGTCCGTACCAGTCTTTTCTTTGTCGGCCCATTATAAAAACGTCTTTGCCGTCGTCTTTGTCCTAAAGCTTCGCCCCACACCGTTGTGGAACGCCAAGGGCTGTCCGACAGGCAAAGCGTCGCCGCACATGGCAGCGGGCTGCTATGATGCGGAAACGCCTTACCGCCGGAATGCGGACGCGGACATACTTGCCCGGTGGGTGCAAGTGCGTCCGCCGGGTAGTCCGCATGGCTGCCATTTGCTGTTCCACGCCCACCCTCAAGGTCCTTTTATACCTTTCCGCCCCTTTTTACAGTATTCATCCTTCTGCCAGTCAGCATTGCCCTGAGGATATTTCTTGCAAATTTAGTGCCGTCCTGTCTGCAAATGGCAAGCGCAGCCACGGCGTTTCTGCGGGAAATCTTCCTCCCTGCCCCTTTTTCGGGAGCGTATTTCCCTTGACTGTCTTGCCGTATTGCCGCCGCCACTTCCTGAATGCAAAAAATATCCCTGGGCAAACTGAAAGGCTTGCGAACAAAGGGAAATAAAAACAGAGTTATGGCACAGATAATCAGTGAGGACATCAGAAAGCAGTTGGCAAAGCCGCAGGTTTGGTTCTGCAAGTATTTCCCTGTACGCATCCGCAATGTCGGAGAAGATGCCATCAAGGCGCGTAATCTGGTGTGGGCGTTCAAGGACGCAAAGGAAGAAGCTACGGAACGTGTGGCACAGATGACGGCAGGGTATCTTGTCTGCCAGTATGGGGAAAAGGTAAAGGACATGACCTTTATCTGTGTTCCGGCGAGCAGCGAGGAGAAGAACGAGAGCCGTTACAGGCATTTCTGCCAGCGTGTGAGCGAGCTTTCAGGCATTGCCAACGGTTTTTCGCTCGTGCATGTTTCCGGGGAACGTCCGGCCGTGCATGAACACCGTCACGACAAGCAGTCCGCCATAACAGACTTGGTAGAGTTCGACGCCGGACAAATCAAGGGAAAGACCGTCTGCATCTTTGACGATATGATTTCCACAGGTCAGAGCTATGGAACGTTTGCCGACCGGCTGGAGCGGTTAGGCGCGAATGTGGCTGTCGGCATATTCTTGGGAAGGACACATTACAGATATAAAAAAGAGAACTGATTATGGAAAAGACAAAGGACATCAAGGCGCAGTCCGTATGCTTCAGCGGACACCGCCTTGTTCCGCAAGACAAGCGGAAAGCGTTGAAGCGGGAATTGAGGGCAGAGATAGTCAAGGCTTATGCAAGGGGCGTGCGCAATTTCTATTGCGGCATGGCACTCGGTTTTGACACGCTGGCGGCTACAGCCGCCCTTTCGCTGCAATGCGAGCTGCCCGGCATGAAGGTGATAGCCGTAGTGCCGTTCCGTGAGCAGTCTGACCGCTGGACGGAGAATGACCGTGAGTTGTACGAGGACATCCTCGCCAATGTGGACGAAACGGTCGTGTTGAGCAGGTTCTATTATGACGGCTGTCTTTTAAGGCGGAATGACTACATGCTGGAGCGTTCATGCGGCGTGATTGCCTATTTTGACGGGCAGCCCAAGGGCGGAACGTACTATACATGCAAGAAGGCAGGGTCGTATGGACTGGACGTAATCAACCTGTACGACAGTGTATGAACAACAAAAGAAGAAATTATGAAGGACATTGCAGGCATCATTGTTGTCGCCATCGTATTCCGCGCTTTGTGGATTATCCTCAAGGCCATTCTCGGTGGCGACAGTTGGAATGATTTTAGAAGAGACCGTTGAACAGAATGATTGTAAAATGCAAAAAACGGATGGATATGGAAAAAGCATTATCTCAAATGAGCAAAGAGGAAAAGTTGCAGGCATTGGTTGACTATCAGCCGTGCCGGCATGAGCGGAAATATGTGCTGCGTTATATTCAGGCACTCCGACATGATGATACGGAACGGGTTGCATGGTTTGAAAGTTTTGGGGTGAGCGTTTACCAAATCATGTTGAATGTCTCCACCTACGAAAGAGGAAAACTGTTCGGCTATACAGACAAGCGGTTTGGCGAATACGGATGGATAAGGGGAATGTTACCCATTGTGGAGAACATAGAGCTGGACACCGCCAATGTGATACACATCGGCCAATCCGTGAACGGCCAGTATGCCGTTACAGTCAACTGGGCGACAAGCGATGCGGGCGGAGGAAGCTATCCGTCCGTCTGGAATGAGCCTATAGCTGATTACAAGGAAGCCGTGTTGCGTGGCATACATATGCTTGAACAGCAATATTCAACACTATCATCCAAAGAGAAAGGCAGACTGATGGCCGGACTTCAGGAGTTGAAACGTAAATATACCGGGCCGCAGCAGTTGAGCTTATTTTGAATGAAGTTTCATGTAATTTTGTTATATCGCACTTATGTTAGTTGTAAATAAAACCACCTAACACAAGTGTGATAAAAATAGTTTATTCAATTTAGGCTTGTTAATGATAGATTTATAATTTGTCCAAATGTTACCAATGAATATTTTTCCCTTGAAGAAAATGTCCTACATATGTCATTACACATTCTGCCCCATTCCATGGTAAGCTAAAACATTCTTCTTTTTCAAATTTTCCTCCTTGGCACATATAATACATAGGACAACACGGTGTTTTACCTGTTAAGAATAAGAATAGAGCTTCTTGTGCATTCAATTCTAATACATCAAGTGATGCATCTTCTTCAGTTTGTTCATCAAAAGGTTTCTTTGTAGTTGACGCATAAAAAATGCCATTTGACGCTTGAATATACGGTATGCTTAGAAATTTAAGTATTTCATTTAGATTATTATATATTTCTTTGTCTGGTTCGTTTAATACTGTTATCAATGGCGGTAAAAACCAACTATTTGATAATTTCATCCTATCTAAGACCTCTTCTATATAATCAAGAGGAGCTATTAAATTTTCTCTGAGATTTTGCAAAAAGCAATCTACCATTTCATCAAAACATTCAATAATAGATATAAGTTCATTATGTTTTGATGTGAATACTGAACTTGTTGTTAAATAGTCTGCTACTAATTGAATCCCGTCATTGATGTGTTCTTTTGTCGCATGAGCTAAAAGATTAATTAACGTAGGTCCTGGTGTCATACTAAAAAGCGAAGCATAACATACGCAAATAAGGAAACGTGAATTATCGCAAAATTGTGGATAATACTTTTTACAAATGAGCCTCACTACATTGTATGGAATGTCATTATGGGTTGTAGATGAATCGATTATTTCTTGATATAACACAGCCATACTCTCTTTAATAATGTGAGCACCAAGGATAATTAGAGTATTGCTTCCATCAGTGAAAGGAATATGTAGATTTATTATTGGAATTGTTCCTTCACTACTCCAATTAAGCTGCATCGGTTTTTGAGTGTCCACAATTTTTCCAAGAAATAGATTATCGCAATTTGTTCCATTTCCTATTTCATATTTTCGGCGTTCTTTTTGATATTTATTTAGACATATATTTACGGGTAGTTTTATTTCGTCTTTGTTTTTTATTTCATTGACAAATTCCCTTATCTCATTATAAAACAATATACTATATCCTAACCCCCATAGTGTTCCTATGTTTTGCCAAAAATGAACATACTCATGAATGAATGTTCCTGCATCTTTTTTTGCTAGTAAACTTATATCATCTTTATTATAATCTCCTGTAGTATAGATGTGAAAAAAAGAAGTGCTATATTTGCCTCTTAATTCATTTTCTAACTCTATAAGATTTTTACCGAGTTTTTGTTCAATAACTTTCAAGTCCATATATTTGATAATTATCTATTTTACAATTTTTACATAATTCCACTTGCACACATAACGAACAATTTTCTTCCCCTTTTACGCTATTCCTAAAAGTTCGATTTCAAACACAAGCGTGGAATTTGCCGGAATGCCGGGTTGGGCAAATTTACCGTAGCCCATCTCCGATGAAATGTAAACCTCCCACTTGTCACCCACGCACATCTGCTGCATGGCAACAATCCATCCCTCGATGAGGTCACAAAGGCGGAAGGCCGGCGGAACGCCGCCACGACTGCTGTCAAACTGCCGTCCGTCAATCGTCCGTCCGGTATAGTGTGCGGTTACGATACTGCGCGGTGTAGGATGCCTGCCGTCGTTTTTCCCTTCTGCAAGAACTTTGTAGCAGATGCCTTTAGCGAGCTTTTTTACTCCTTCTCCCTGTGATTTTTGTATAAGCCAGTCTTTGTTGGACTGCGCGTATTCTTTTTTGTTCATTACCTGTCGATATTGTCAGTTTCCAAAAAACGGTTGAATGTCTTGCCGTCCTTCGTCACTTTACCGAAGAACATTTTTTCAGGACGCACCCAATAGTCCTTTTCGCCATAGAGAGCCTGATAGACCACCATGCGTTCTTGAGTCTCACTGTCAAAGGCAGTGTGGATAAAACGGTACATTCTACCTTTGAAATGCAGGAAATATCGGTAGCCGTCTGTTGGTTTGTTGTATGCCATCAGCATTTTCTCAACTAACGGCACATACCATGTCATCACCTCCTGTTCTGTCGGGGTGTGTCCGCCCGGGAAGTGAAATGCCACGTTGTAATGCTCCATGAACAACGGTTCGTAGTGTGCCAGCGTGTCTTGTTCCCCGAACAGCCCCCAGACCTTGTCCTTGTAATAAGGACTGCAGCAATCGAACTGGCGGCATTCCAGTTCCGCAAATTCCTCTATCAGTTCACTGTCAATGACAAACTCCATTTTACCGTCCTTTCTCGGCGATTTGTACCAGTGGCTTCCGATGCGTTCCTTGAGGAACTTCGTCATTTCAAAGTGTGGGTTGCCCAGTAAAGCCGGAATGCCTACAACCGGCGCGAGCATCTGTGCAAGGAACGAGCCACAACTGTTTCCGACCAGCAAATCGGGATTTTCCTTGTCGCAGATACGATGGACAAAATCGAGTGCTTCCAAAGGGCGCATGGGCAGGTCAGGTGTTATGACTTCTATCTTTCCGCCAAATGCCTGCTTCAGCGTCAGCGCAGGAACGCAACAGCCGGAAGCGAAGAAGCCGTGAAGGAATAAAATCTTTTTCATTTCTTTTATTTCATAGCTGTTTTTCGCACAAGGAGGCCATACGACGGATAAACGCTTCCTCCGTAGGATGGTCGTCCTCAATAAAGATAATCATTTCGTCCAATGCTTCCTTGGATTGCCCAAGTAAATGGATGGCGGTCTGCATAAGTCCGTAGCTGTATCCTTGTCCTTCCATAAGTGCGTACAATGCCTGTTCCTTTGCTGTCATGAGGTTTACAGGTATTGGTTGATTATAGCCTGCAGGTTAGCCTTTGTCATGGCGCCGCTCTGTCTCCAAAGAATCTGTCCTTTGCGGAACAACATCAGGGTCGGCACGGTCTGTACGCCATACTGTGCGGCGGTCTGCCCGTATTTGTCCACGTCCACCTTGATGATGCGCACCTTGTCGCCGAGAGTGGCTTTCACCTGCTCCAGTACGGGGTGCATCATTTTGCAGGGCTGGCACCAAGTGGCGAAGAAGTCCACCAGCACCAGTCTGTCTTCTGAAATCACATCGTTGAAAGTTTCCATTTGCTCATTCTGTTTTTAATTCTATGATTTTATAGGTATGTCCGGTTGCCGGAACAATCTTTCCCAGCAAATCGTCCATCCGTAACTTAAGCGTGGCCGTATTTACACACGGATGACATCCGAACCACTCGAAAGCCTGCAGCTCACGGTCTATCAACAGCAGCACATTGCCCTTCCTGTCGTTAATCAGTCCCATAGGTGATACAGATCCCGGATGCAGGCCGAGCATTCCAGCCATGTGGTTTTCATCGGCAAAGGAAAGCCGGGCGCAACCCAACTCCGACGAGAGAAACTTGGTCTTGAACGTCTTGTTCCCCGGAAGCATAAGCAGGTAGAATTGGGTCTGCTGCCGGTTGCAAAGAAACAGGTTCTTGCATACAGGTACGCCAAGTGCTTTTTCCACTTCGGCACAATCAGCCATAGTAAAAGCCGCCTTGTGTCGGACAGTTTCATACTCTATTCCAAGAGTGTCGAGGAAAAGGTATGTGCCCCTTTCCATTATTGTTTCCTCTTCCGCATAAGGCGGATGTCCGATATAATGTTTCATGTCCTCTTTCAGTTTTGTATTTCTCCGTTGATGCGCTTCCTTACGATTGAATACGCCTTTTGGAACAGGGCTGACTGCTCCATCGTATTCATCATTTCCTTGAACCGACAGACCGGAACGGTAAATGTCAGCTCATTTTTGGGCACCAACGGACGTGCCGACGGGTCGAGTAGGCCGATGAAACACCTGCGGTCTCCCGCCCGGTTCTCCTTGACGGTGAAGGTCACGATACTGCAACAGCCCGAAGCGAAACGTGCGCATACCGCGTCATCGTCGTTATTGTCATAAAACGCCCACGAACACAGGCCTGACAGCACGTCGGGCGTGGCGAAGAAAAGTATGCCCTCCATGTCATTAAGGCTTTCCAGCCTGTCCATGCGGATGAAGTTCAAGTAGGGCTTATCCGACAGGCGGATGTCCAGCCTCTCGATGTATTCCCTGACCTGTTCTTTTGTCTGTTTGTAGTGTTCCGTTTCCGAGACGAACGCCGGCACACGTTCCGGCATGGGCGCAAAGGCTGCATATAGCCGCCCGCCTCCGCACAGTACATTATCCGCCGAGAGTGTCAACGGTTCTCCGTCACAGACCTTGCGTATAGCACCAATCATGCAACGTGGCATCTTCTTCACTGCCGTCACGACCTTTTCACTGTAGCCAAAAGCGACGGGAAAGGGCACGCTTTCGCCGAAAGCCTCCCTGTATTTGGCGATAAATTCCTGTATGGTCATACTCAAGAGTTCTTTTATTGTATGTCATCCTTGCCTTTCTTCAGCGGCCCCTGATGCGGCCCTCTGTTAAGTGTCACTCCGTGCTTGTTGAGTATGCGGAACACCGAGCTGCGGCTCTTGAATCCGCTTACTTCCCAAATCTCGTCGATGGAATGCCCTTCATCATACATGTGTACGATACATTCCTCCCTGTCGGCTCTCATCTTTCCGGCGTTGGTCTTCACCTGTTTCCGGCTCATCCTGAGCCGCGCCACATGGGCGGAAGCCTTGCGCAGTGCGGCCGTCTCCTCCGGCAGCGAGCCGAACATTTCCAGTACGTCCCCCGTTTTCGTTTCAGGGAACAGTATGCCATGAGAGTCAATCCGGTCGTGGATGGATATAACGCGCACCACCTTCACGCGGCAGAGTTCCAGCAGCACGGCCAGTTCGCGCACCCCGCGCACGGCATTGCTGAATTTAGCCACTACAAGCTCGTCGCCCCGACCAAGGCTTGCCATGAGCTGCTTCCAAGCCGGACGCTGCTTTTCCTGTCCGGACAGTTCCTCCATCACCTGTACGCAGCCGTATTCTTCCATCCAATGCCTGTCCGCGTCGAAATTGTCATATTGCTCCGCATGGAAGATGTAACCTACTTTTGCCATATCCGATAAGCGTATTTGAATGATAACAACTGCAAAAGTACATGTTTTATTCAAGAAACAATCATACTCAGGCTTTTCTTTAAGATTATTAAACTCGAAATCCGTCTTTCGTTTCATTTGTTTGCATCTGAAATCATACTTTCGAGTATGATTTATAATTATCGGTAAAGTTTAAGCAAATATGCTTTCAATGCCTTCTATATACCTTAAATTTGCGGCCGTAATCAAATCTTTCACCACGATGAAGCATAAAATTGAACTCAAAAGGCTGCCCGGAACATCTTTTTCCGGAACTTCCCATTCGTCCACAAAGACCGAAGACATAAAATCATACTCGAAATTTGCGAGTCTACTGTCCGCCGCTTGTGCCGTTGCGGCGTTCTCATTCCTATCGGCATCATGCTCACGGGAAAACACCGTGCCGCATTTTGAGACATCCGGTGAAGCCGTCACTGCCTATCGGGAATATCTGTCCGATGTGCAGAAAACGAAGTGCATGGAATGGGAAGACCTTACGGCTTCCTTAGCTTCGTGGCAGGAACTCCGCGATTCAGTATCGGCAGCCTTACAACGCGACACCGTCCGGCAGGCTCACGGTTATCCTGAAGAGACATTCCGCGCCGTCCATAACTCCATTGCCGCTGAATACCAAAGGCTGGCCTTGACAACCCCAAGAACGTACAGGGAGGTGCTTTACCTGAAAGAACAAGGAATGCCGGCGGCAAGGCATGAGGAACTGCAACGGCAATCGGAAAAGCTGCAGCCTTTCTTTGCGTCACTTGATACCATACCTTTATATAAAGATACCCCAGAAAAGGCATTGGAGCGTTACGACCGCTTCCTGTCCGCCACGCTAGAAAACGGCATCGCGAATAAAAGGCAGTTTCTTGACTACCTCAGGAATGAGGATGTGCTGTTCCGTTCCTATCTGACCCACATTCCCGAACTGGCAGGCACGTCCATGTCAGGAATTACGGACAAGACCGAAAGGTGCTGCCTGTTGGCCATACAGTCTGCAGGCAAATCAGATTTTCCTTTGGAAGAAGCCGTGCAATACCTGACCATGCGTACCAACCGACGTCTGCTGCAGAATGCCTGGGTCTGCATGAAGGACATCGACAATGCCAAACTGAAATCGCCGGAACAGGCGCAGGCATACCTGTGGATGATGATGCAGCCCCTTATGGGAATGGACGGCGAACGCATTGCGTTGCTCACGACGGGACAGAAGAATACCCTATACAGGCTGGGGGGACAATATGCCGGCAGCCACTGACAGACTTTGCAACATTCTCGGTTATGACAAGGAACGTCTGGAGGGAATGCCCATGCTGCTTTTAAAAATCCATCTTTCCACATTCTGACACAAACGCTATCCAAATAAATGTTCCATCATATGCTGCAAAAATTCCTTGATGATTTCATGGCTTTCGTGCCGCTCCGTTTCCCCGGACTGCTGGATGCCGGGACGATGGAAAGCCCGGTGGTTTATGACGACTACATCCTGCTGACCTTTCCCGTTTCCGGCAAGTGTACGCTGGAAGAAGTGATGAACATGCTGGAAGACGACATGGAAATGGTCCTGCTTTACCACCATGTTCCTTCCTATGCCACGGCATTCGGCCACAGCACCTGCGCCTACTCCAATCCATCGTTCGGCCGCATGTTCAAAATCAACGCGCGCACCGACGGAGACGGACTGGTGAGGAGCGTTCAGGTGACACTGTTCGATTCGCTCGAACAGATGTGCGGTGAGGTATGCAATGACCTGGCCCTCCATGACAGGAGCGGACATTACAAATACCGTAAGGACAAGGCGGACGTACTGCTCGACTTCCTTTAATGGCCGGACATTACCTTTTTATCAGACACTATTATGGTTTGGAAAATGATTCAACTTTTATTTCTCGCATTTATGGTCCTTCTGCCGTTGTTCCTGTACAGAAGGAGCGGCCGGCGGATGTCGCGTTTCTACATGGTGATGGTCAGTCTGGAGAATGCCCGCAAGTTCTATGCGCAACTGCTGGTGGTGTTCCTGCTGCTGTTCCATTTCGTGTTCGTGAGCGGCCATCCGGGGGAATACGGCGTTTTGCTTTCCACCGTGTTGTCCGTCCTCCTGTGCCCGTTCAGGCGTGCCGACAGATGGCTGCACCGCATCCACGAGAACCGGAGGACTTTCGCGCTTGTGGCATTCGCGGCACTGGCTGCAGGGTTCATTCCCCATCTGTACACGATGGCGGTTACCGCAGGGCTTATTCTTTTGGCGGCCGTGTTTTATCCTTCCCATACGGTTTTGAGCGGATGGAAGGACGAAAAAACGCGGGAACATTGGAGGAAACACCCGGAAGTGTTGCCCGGCTATTATTATTGACCCCGATGCTCATTGCTTACGGCAGACGGACATGACTCACGTATATTTTTAATGACTGACAAGAAAAACAACAAGACGATGAAAGACAGACCTACATTATCCGCTTGTATTCCGGCAGGCAAGCCGGTATTGGATTACCTCAAGGAGAAGTCCGGCGAACGGCACACCAGGCTGGAAGCCTATTGTGACCTGCTGGACAAGGCTTCGGCAGGCTATGTTTCCGACGCACTGAAAAAACTGGCTGTGGAATTGCAGCCCGGCCAATTTGCCGTGACGATTACTGACTTGGCCGGATGCTGGCATTGGCACCGCGCCACCGTCCGCTCGTTCCTGAACGGGCTGGAAGACCTCGGACAAATCAGGAAGTCCTCCCTGACCCGCAGCTACGTCATTACGATGGCGGAAGCCGTCCCAGATGGAAACGAGCCCGGAAACGACAAAGGAAAAACAGTCAATCCCATTATTGACAAAGTGGATGCCGCATTGTCCGAATGGGTATTGGGCAGGTTGTCCGGCGAGGAATGCGGCCGCGCCTGCCAACGCCTGACCGATACGGAAGCCCCGACCGGTGCCGGTCAAGGCGCAGATGACCTTCCGGACGGTAAAAGGGCGGCCTATGCGGAAAACTGCCAGGCAATCATGGGAAGCATGGCATTGGCTTCCGTCCGTCGTGTACTGCGCAAATACCGCTCCGGTTCAACCGCTTCTTTGGCCGGTTTTTTCAATGATGTGCTTGCAGAGGACTGGACATTGATGCCTGAAGCGATGGAAACGCTTGCGGAGCTGGTCATAGACGGAGAATCGGAATCCCTGGAACTGGAAGACAAGCAGACAAAAGAAACGTTCCATGCCCTTTGCAAGCCGTTCAAGACGCTTCTTGCAGGCTGTATGGAAGCAGGGAACGGCAACAGATAGTGTGAAACTCCGGACAACCACCTTTTCCAAGGCCTAATCCGTCCTATTAAAGGCTTGCCGATGGCATGGCACGACGGGCTCGCCCGCCTGCCACGAACAAAGGGATGTGGGTAGCCTAATACCCCGTGCGCCTACGGCTACGGGAGAGGCTGTCCGACGGGGCAGCAAGCTGGGACAGTGCGGTTGTCCGCAAAACAGATACAGACAGTATGGCAGGAAACGCTAAACAGGTGATGGACATCCGCCCATCGGCGGGCATCACGACCGCCCAGAGCGACGAACACCAGCGCAGGTGGACGGAAAAAGGCTGGGAACACGCCGTCAGCAAAGGCAATTATGACCCCACGCGCGAACACCTGAACTTTGAAGTCGTCAGAGGCGGCAAGGTGCAGCCAGTGGACAAATCAAAAAGCATCCCGGAGCGTATGGCCGAGAACCTGCGCAGCCGTGGCATCCGTGACAGGAACGAGGGGCTGGCGGAACCCAGGTACCGCACCGTCGCCAACTTTATTTTTGGCGGCTCGCAATCCCGTATGCGCGAACTGGCCTTCGGAGACCAGGAGGTGGACTTTGACAAAGGCGCGGACAATTCATCGGTCAAAAGGATGCCGGAGATTGAGAAATGGGCGCAGGACATCTACGCTTTCGTGTCCGGCAAATTCGGTGAGGAAAACATCATCGGTTTCTATGTACACCTGGACGAATTGAATCCGCACATACACTGCACCCTCCTGCCAATCAAGGACGGTGAGTTTGCCTACAAGAAAATATTTTCAGGCAAGGATATGTACGAAGGCAGCAGACGTTTCAGGGAACTTCACAACGAACTGGCCGCGATAAACCGGAAATGGGAACTTCACCGTGGTAGCGATGTCGCCGTCACCGGAGCCAGGCACCGCTCCACCGAGGAATACCGCCGACACCTCAATGAGGAATGCACCTCCATCGAGGAGCAGATAGAACAGCACCGGAAGGCTTTGTCGGACCTCCGCGTGGAAATACGCCTGGCAGAGCGCAGGGTGAAAGGCTTGAACACGATGGTGGAGAACCTGAAGAAGGAGAAGGCGGAGAAAGAGGCGCAACTGGCGGCATACCGCCGTGAACTGCAGTCGCAAAGCGGCGACGCCATGGCCTTGGCCGCAGAAATATCCCGACTGGAAAAGGAACTCCCGGTTGTCCGGGACAAATTGACGGACAAGCAGGAAAAGCTGGAAGCCGCCGACCGGCAACTGGCCTTGCTCCAGAAAGACATGAATGCCATACAAAGCCGCACAGGGGAACTGCGCGAAGAAGCCTACCGGTATTCCCGTGACATCCACGCGAAGGTGGACAGCCTTTTGAAGGATGTGCTGGTGGAGCGTCTGGTCGGCGAGCACCGGGAATTGATGGCACATTCCGGCGCGGAAGCGCGCGAAGTCTTTGACGGAACGCTCATGCAGAGCATTTCCGAGCAGGGTGCGGAAGTCCTCCATTGCGCCACGCTGCTGTTCCTCGGTTATGTGGATGCTGCCACCACTTTTGCCGAAGGCCAGGGTGTCGGTGGTGGAGGAAACGGCCTGAAATGGGGGCGTGACGAGGACGAGGACGACCGCCGCTGGGCTTACCGTTGCATGATGATGGCGCAGCGCATGATGCGTCCGGCCACCGGCAAGAAGCCCAAACGCTGACTCCATTTTTAATCTTATCCATTTGTATATTCACCAATTCATGTTGAACATTATGACAAAGAGATTCATTTTCATTTTTGCGGCATTCTGCTCCTTGTGGGCAAGGACTGTTGCCGGCCCCGTGCCGACAGATTCAATAGGAAACAGCGGCTATCAATATTCCATGGAAAAAGTGCAATCCGTCACCACGCCGTCGTATTTGGACGGTGTGCTGGTGGCTTCCCCGTGGACGGCCAACTGGTTTATCGGCGTGTCGGGAGGAACTTCCGCCTTTTTAGGAAAGCCTCTCGGTTGCGAGGATTTGTTCGGCCGCCTGCAGCCTTCGTGGTCTGTCAGCGTCGGGAAATGGTTCACCCCTCACATCGGGAGCCGTGTCGGCTGGCAGGGTGGCAAGTTCAAGGACGGCGCACTGGACATGCGGAATTTCTACCATTACCATGCGGACTTGCTCTGGAGCGTCTTGGGCGAGCAGCGGAAAGACGGCACTTTGGCTGGGTGGAGCCTTGTCCCCTATGTGGGCGTAGGCCTGTTGCACCATAGGGACAACGGACAAAAACAGTTCGCCCTGTCCTACGGCATACAAGGCCGTTACCGGATAACCGGACGGCTGGCTGCCACCATGGAGTTTGGCGGATGCACCACGTTCCGGGAATTTGACGGATATGGGAAGGTTGGTAAATGGGGTGACAGGTTCCTGACACTTTCAGCCGGATTGTCCCTCACCATCGGAAAGCCGGGCTGGAAACGCGTGGTGGACGCAAGGCCGTATGTTTGCCGGAACGAATGGCTCGTGAGGCAGTCGGAAGCGTTGGCCTGCGCCAACCGCCGCAAGCCGTCACGAGAAAGACGGCAGGATTATCCGTGAGTTACGCAAGATACTGGAGCTGGAAGGCCTGCTTAACAAATACGGATGGGCTGCGGACAGCCTGTATAACTATGACACGAGCAACCCCGGAAACGATTACAGCGGGTTGAACTCCCTCATGGCCCGGTTAAGGAACAGGCATTGGAACGGAACGGACCTGTTGTCCTCGCCGACCGATACGCTCGGAACCCAAGGTGATACAGACACGTCGCATAGCCATGACATTAAAGGCTTGCATGACAGCACGGCTATGGCAAATGCTCACAAACAGGCGAATGCCTGGCTGGCAGAATATACAGACACCGGACACATTGGCATCCCAATCTATTTCTTCTTTGAACTGGGAACAACAAAGCTGACCGAACCGGCACAAGGAATCAACCTTGATGCGCTGGCGCGTGTCATCACCGGTCATGGTCTGTATGTGACCGTTACGGGAGCGGCGGACAGCATGACCGGAACAGAGGAAATCAATGACCGCCTCGGAAAGGCAAGGGCGGAATACATCGCACGGGAACTTATCCTCAGGGGTGTCGCACCGGAAAGGATTGAAAAGGCGGACATTGGAGGCATTTCCGATTACAAGCCTGTGGAAGGCAACCGGCATACGCAGGTGCGCCTGAATATTCATATTCCACGATAATTGTCGCAGTCATATACATTTTCTTTTGCTTTTGAAACCGGTGGGCTTGTCCGTGACGGACAGGCTCACCTTTTTTTGTTCCTTCCCTTTTACCGATGCAGGATTTGTAGGTTTTCCTGCATAAGTGACGTTCTGTAAAAATTCGTGGAAAAATTTTGGCCATTATCAAAAAATGACAGAAATGTCATTTTTCGTCAATATCCACTTATATTCCCCCCCCTATACCCATCGTCTCACCTTTTCCATGTCAAAAAGTTGACAGATATGTCACTTTTTTCACTTGGCCGTTTTAAGCGTCCATCCTACGGTTATACAAGCGTTTATTCCGGCTTCTTTCGCATTCACATGGCCAGCCACGGATTATTTTTCCGCAAAAGTAACGGGCTGCGTCCAGTCAGCAAATCCTGTTTCGCCAAAGGTGCCTGCCGGAAATCTTCCTTTGCGCGCAAAGCGTATTTCCGCCGTCAGATTTGCCTTTATGTCCTTTGGCCCTTTGATTGGGCAGAAAAATAACCCCGTTGCAGGCCGTGAAAATGGCTACATAAGGGAAATAAAAGAAATTCAATCATCAACAATTAAAAACAAAAACGTATGGAAACTAAAGACATTCAGACCGTAGCAGAGAGAAACATCGTATCGTTGGCATTGGCAGACATCCGTCCGAGCGATTTCAACCCACGCAAGCATTTTGACGAGGAAAGTCTTGGCGAACTTGCCGACAGCATTCGCCAGCAGGGTGTCCTGCAGCCCATAGGAGTGCGCCACATCGCAGACACCAACCTGTTTGAGATTGTTTTCGGCGAGCGCAGATACCGTGCGTCAGTAATGGCAGGAATGGATAAAATTCCGGCGGCAGTCCTTGACATCACGGACGATGCAGCCGTGGAGATGGCCGTGACGGAGAACCTCCAGCGCAAGGATGTTACTCCTATGGAGGAAGCGAGAGCCTATCAGAAGCTGTTGGAGGGCGGGCGTTATGACGTTCAGTCTTTGGCTATGCAGTTCGGCAAGTCGGAGGATTACATCCGCACACGCCTCAAGTTCACGACATTGATACCCGAAATCGCCGAATTGCTGGAAACGGACGAACTGTCCGTCAGCGTGGCAAGTGAAATCTGCCGTTACGGAGAGGACATCCAGCAAGAGGTGTATGACCGTCATTTGAAAGAGGGCGTATATGGCAGTTGGCGAGGACTGAAAGCATCCGAGGTGGCCAGGAACATCGAGCGAGACTTCACCACCGACCTGCGCCATTATCTGTTCGACAAGACCCCATGCGCCACCTGTCCGTTCAACACCAATAACATGAGCCTGTTCCACGAGGAGGGATTTGGGAACTGTGCCAAGCGGAGTTGTCTGGAGGAAAAGAACGTGTCGTTTTTGGTGGAGAAGGCCATGAAGGTTATGGAGCAGCAGCCGACCGTCGTCCTTTGCCGTGAAGCATACGGCAGCAACGACAAAGCCGTGGAACGTCTTGCAGGCATGGGATATGTGGTGGAAAATATGCAAGGCTATCTGCCAGCCTATCCCAGCCGCCCCGAAGAACCGCAGACGGACGAATACGAAACTCAAGAGGAGTACGAGCAGGCCTGCAAGGATTACGGGCAGGACATGGCCGTTTATGACGAGAGGTGCGAAGAAATAAACAGCAAGGCCGATGCAGGGGAAATCATACTCTATGCGAGGGTGGAGCGGAACGACATCACTTTGTGTTATAAAAAGGCAGAGCGGAATGACGGCACGGACGGGAAGCCTGCCTCACCCATTGAGAAGCTGGAGAAGCAAGACAAGCGCAACAAGGAGATAGCCCTTAAGAAGACGGTGGAGGACACGAAGAAGCGCATTTTGGAGGCAGACATCACGGAAACCAAGTTTGGTGCGGACGAAGACAAGATGATATACTTTTTTCTGTTGGCCGACCTCCGCAAAGAGCATTATCAGACACTCGGCATTGACACTGAAGTGCCATACCTTACAGACGAGGAGAAAATGAACATTGTCGCCAACCTCACGGCCAAGGCGAAAGCCGTCATCCGCAGGGATTTTCTGATTGCAAGGTTCAAGGACGCACGTGGCGGCAACGCCGCAGCCTCCCTGTTGCTTGACTTCGCAAGGAAGCACATGCCCGACACATTGACCGACATCAAGAGCGGATATGACGAAGTGTATGAGAAGCGTCACCAACGCATCGAGGAAAAGAAAGCGGCCTTGCTGGCCAAGGAAGCGGAAGAGGCCGAAGAACCGCAGCAATCCGGGGAACAGACACAATCAGAAGAGGCGGCATGATGTGAAATTCGAGGAGGCAGGGCGGAGAAATCCGTCCTGCTTTCCGTTTCGGCAAGCTCTTACCCCATACGCCCTGTTCCCGCGGAATTACAGAACCGTTTACGGACAAGGCTGCTGACCTTTTGTCGTGCGGGTCATTTTCACTTATAGACAGCCTTTCCGAGCGGAAGCTCTTACCCTTTTATACCATTCCGTTCCTACCTTTATACCATCCCCCTTATATCCCTTTTATACCGTTTGGATATTCCTCCCTTATTTCGCATCCGCCCACGCCACGGCCTTGATTTTCCCGTGCAAAGCTACTGCCCGTCCATGCTGTCAAGTACCGTCCTCGGACTAATCCGTTGAAATCTGACGGCAGCCTTCCGCAAAAAAACATTTTGGGTATTCCGTAAGATTTGACCGGATTTCCTTGCCTTGCATTTCCTTTCCGCAGTCTATCCGGCACGTAAAATCAAATCCCGATGGCGGAGCCGGAAAAGCTCCAATCAAAGGGAAAATAAAAAAATCATTAAAAACATTAAAGTTATGGCAGTACAAAACAAAATCATGCACGAGGCGGAAGCCTATCTTCGTAATCCTGAAAATCCTACAAGACTTTGTGTGCAGATTGGCGGCAAACGCCGTCACCTGTTTATCAACAGGGATGAAGGCGGAATTGGCATATTGGCTATCGGGAAGCGCAAACGCGGATTTGTCTTTACGAATTGGCAAGCCATTGAAAAGATTTTCTATCCTGTTCCGGTCAGTGAGGAAGAAATCAATCGCAAACTGGTGTTGAAATACCAGCGTCTGGCTCAATCCGCGTCATTTACCAATGACTGGCTGGCTGACATAGCCAAGGCAGACCCGGCCAAGTCGCTTTATGAAAACCATGTCACTACAGGAACGCGGATAGACGGGAAGTGCATCCGGCTTTCCACCATAGAGAAGCATTGCGGCAGTGCAATCATGTCGATGTTTAAGGACGCACTGAAAAATTGCAGGAAATTCACCACCTCCCGTTTTGATTTTTGCGGTTATGACGGTACGCTTTGGTGTGAGCCGAAAGGCGATGGCAAGGTCACAGCCGGCTTCTGCAAGGAATACAGGGGGTATGGCAACGGCTATTATTACCTGTTAATCAACGATGACACTTTCATTGGTTATGATGTGGATTGATGTTAAATACTTAAAACAGAAATGTTTATGTTTGAAAATGACGATTATACGGATTTTCCGGAGTATGGCAGGCATTGTTACCTGACAACCCCATGGAGAGGCTACCGCAGTGCGACCATTGTCGGCAGGACGGACAAAGGATTTGTCGTACAGGTCAGCAGCGGTGCAGAAGTGGATGTTTATCCCGATGAAATAGAATTAGACTGAAAGTTTGGTTAAATCCTTCCGACTTGTCAATAAGCCGGAGGGTATCAAACCGTCATCCCGACAGCTTCCGGTTATTCGGAAGCGGAGATATTCTTCGTGAAGTTGCAGCCTCTGTAAGTCCTTATGACTGTATATCCAAAGCCGCCCGGTATGCCTTACCAGACCAATCCTTTTATATGCTTAGTAAGTGTTTCTTCCCTTTTTAAGGTTCATCTCATTCCGTTTTTATATTTCATTTTTCCTTTTATACCCACTTTATTCCATCCTTATTTCGCATCCGCCACGCCCTCATCCTTGATTTTCCGGTGCAAAGCTACTGCCCGTCCATGCCGTCAAGTACCGTCCTCGGACTAATCCGTTAAAATCTGACGGCAGCCTTCCGCAAAAGCGCACTTTTGGGTATTCCGTAAGATTTGACCGGATTTCCTTGCCTTGTATTCCCTTTCCGCAGTCTGCAGGGCACGTAAAATCAAATCCCGATGGCAGAGCCGGAAAAGCTCCAAATAAAGGGATAAAAAAACAATTAAAATCATTACAATTATGCACGGAAAGATTTTTCAAATCACGACAGTAAAGGTGGACGAGGATGGCCGCCTTACGGAGAACACCATTGAACAGGGTGACGGCACAAATTACGATTATTGTTCGGAGATTGACGATGAGGAACGGCTGGAATGTATTTCCTATCTGGTGAATGAAATCCTGCCTGCCGGTATGTTCGAGCTAGTTTCCGAGGACGTGCTTCGTTATAACGGAGGCATTGAAGAATGGACAGAAAAGTTTATCGGCAATATCCGTCTGAAAATGGAAGCAATCACCGCCGAGAACGTGTACAAGTTCATAGGCCCTGTTTATCAGCTTGAAAAAGAACTGAAAAACCCGTTGCATACGGGGTACCAGTTCTATATGGACGAAGGAGGCTTGCAAAGCTATGCGGAAGAGTCGTATGAGTTCATGTGCGCCGTCAGCAGCATGAAGCCCGGCACATTGCTTTATATAGGTGGTGTCATTGATTATCATTTTTGAAAATGAGGCTTATTAAAAGGACAAGACGATGAAAGGCAGACTGATTACACCACGGCTGGCGGAACGGTTCAAGGACTATCCGCTGTATTCACAGGACGGCAAAGGCAAGGAGGCCGTTTGCGTATGCGTTTTCTTTATCGGCCACATCCGCTGGTATGTGCTGGAGGGGCAAAAGGTACACGATGATTTCACGCTTTTTGCTATTGTGGCCGGCTTGCAGGAAACGGAGTACGGTTATGTCTCCGTGAACGAAATGGAAAGCATCGAGGTGAAGCGGAATGGGATAAGCTTCAGGATAACCGAGCTTCCCGGTTACGTTCCATGCCCGCTGAAAGACATCAGGGACAAGGAGCTGCAAGATTTCCTTTCAGGACTATATGATATAAACAAGAAAATATGACTATGACACAGGAAAAGATTATCGCCATTGCGGAAGAAAACGGATGGCAGGTTCATATCGCGGGCAGTGGAAATGACGACAAGGTGATACTTGAATTTTCAAAGTTCACCCCTTACGGGCAGGATTTCAATTTCCAGGCCGGGATGGAGAGGGACGACCTTCAGACGCTCATTGACAGCATCATTTATTTTCTGGACGGCTTCGACCCCGACAGCGAGGCATACCTCTGGCTGGGGCCGGACGGCCATGGGAAGAACGGCGCGCCATACAACATGAAGGACATCGTGGAGGATATGGAAGCTGCCGGAGACATGGTATTGGACTTATGCGTCGCCTATCAGGAGGCCGACGATGACGAGGAAGTGCAATAAGTAATAATAAGGTAACGGGGAGGCCGACTACCTCCCCATAAATTCATAAAAGATGGATACAGAAAAATACATTCGCAGGCTTTGCCGGAACATCATCAGCGGACGTTTCAACTGGCGTAAGTATTGTACGCCGCAAAGTTATTTTGGACTTAACCTGTGTGTGCAGCCGCTGTTCTGCTCATACGGACAAATCGGCTACAGCGTCTATTTCCCGTATGCCGTCCGTCCGATGCCTGATTTGGAATATGATTGGGAAACGGGCAGGCTTTTGATTGACGAGGTAGGCTGGAAGGAATATCTTTCCGATAATGGGGATTAGCCAACCGAGCCGTTATTAACGGGAAATCCGGGTGGATATTATTTCCATTCGGATTTAGCCTGTTATTTTTCGTATAACAGGAGGAACTCCACTTTCCGCCTCAGTTCTATGGAGGGTATGACTTTCCCATTCCAACATCGGAAGGTTACGTATTCCTTATATATGTTCCTGTCGCCTCTCTTCAGTTTGCTCACCAGTCTGCTCTGCGGTATCTTGCCATAGCCGAGCAAACGGGCAGCCCCCACTTTATGTAAACTTTTACATAATGTCGGTTATGTAAGCAATTTTATTATGTAAATAAAGAAAATATAAATCATTGATTAACAAATAGTATATTCATTTTTCACAGGATTACTTTTTACATAATATTCCTAACTTATTAGGTAAAATCATAGCATTATTTCCTAATAAGAGATATATTGAAGCTCCATCAAATCAAATAGATGGAGCTTCAATTAATATCAAACAATAAATAATGTTTTTATGGAAGAAAGTAATTTTTATGATTTAAGGAAACAAGTTGTCCAGCAACTGCGTGAAAGACATTATGCACCTTTAACTATTTGTGCATTTAAGAGTAGTTATAATAAACTGGAATGTTATATGCTGGAAAATAGAATTGAAATCTATTCTGCTCGTGAAGGGGAAGATTTTTTGAAAACTCGCCATAAAGGTGTTGCATACGCCCAACTGTCTGATTTTGAGAAGAACATGGTTAGACATATAAGAATAATGAATGAAGTTCTGCATACAGGAATTATCATTGGAAAACCAACACCGCGAAGTCCCATGTTTGAATTCAAAGGAGATTTAGGCATACAATTCAATGAATTTATTTGTCATGAAAGGAGAATTAAAAGTCCTCTAACAGTAAGTAAATATCACTTGTATTTGAGAGATTTGTTTAATTTTCTAAAAGAGAACAACAAGCTCGTTAAAGACTTTGACATTCCCAGTTGCTTATTATTCTTACGTGATTTGAAGCGACAGAAACGTCCTTGGCCTCATGTTGTATCTTCTGTAAGGGCTTTTATTAGATACTCATGTGAACGTAACTTATTAGGAGATTGTAATTTTTTTCGTTGGGATAAAATATTATGTCTCCATCGTCCAAGAAACCCTCAATTGCCATCGTATTATAGTAAGGAGGAAATAGAGAAATTATTGGTCACAATAGACAGGTCTTCTCCGAAAGGCAAACGTGACTATGCAATGATTTTACTTGCAGCACGTTATGGGCTCCGCGCTTCAGATATAGTAGGAGTTACATACGCCAACTTTGAATGGGAACTCAATCGTTTGTCCCTTGTCCAGACAAAAACAGGAAAACCTGTTTCATTTCCATTATCAGAAGAAATTGGAAGTGCCATTATTGATTATATCAAATTTGGACGACCAGAAATTGACAGTCCATATGTCTTTTTGGAACACATGGCTCCATACCAAAGAATTTCCCCCCAGGCATTACCAGGAATTGTTTCTGAATGGATGCTTTCTGCCCAAATAGATATCTCAACACGTAAACACGGTCCTCATTCTTTACGTCATAGTCTTGCTATTAACTTGTTTGAGAATGGTGAAACTCCAAGCGTTATATCTGAAATACTTGGACATTCTAATTTATCAACCACTTTAAATTATGTGAAAGTTGATTTAAAGCATCTAAGACAATGTGCACTTGAAGTTCCTCAAATTCCTGAATTTTTTTATTTAGATATATATGAGAAAGAGAACTGGTAAATTATGCAGCGTATTCTCAGGGTTAATTACCCAATATGTAGAATATAAACAAAACATAGGTTGTAAAACAACCGTAATGGAATTTATGTTGAAGCGATTTGACAAGTTTGCTAATGACAGAAACGAGAAAGCCCTTGGTATTTCCAAAGACTTGGCAGATGCCTGGTGCTGTAAATTTTCTGGAGAATCCGAAGAAAACCGCTATTATAGGATCGTCATTCTTCGAGGATTCTCTTCTTTCCTGCAAATAATTGGATATAATTCATATATTCCAATATTACCAAAACATCAATCAAATTTTACCCCCTATATTTATACATCTGATGAAATAGAGAAGATTTTCAAGGAATGTGATAGGATTAACTCCTATTATCACTTAGTCAATTCAGCCCGATTTTCCATGCCATGCCTAATCCGTTTACTATATGGGACAGGAATCCGTGTAGGTGAAGCTCTAAAATTGAAACACAGTGATATCGATTTCAAAAATGAATGCTTATTGCTTAGAGAATGTAAAAATGGGAAAGACAGGTATGTGCCTCTTTCTCCTTCCTTGGTACTAATGTGCCATGATTATGTAGCCCAAAAACAGAAATTTGGGTTTAGTATTAATCCAGAAAGCTATTTCTTTGTAAAATGTAATGATACTTCCATCTCACCAAGGACTGTTTCAAATCATTTCAATCATATATTAGAACGTGCTGGTATTATGCGAAACGAAAATAGAAAAGGTCCTCGTCTACACGATCTCCGACATACATTCTGTGTAAATTCATTTGTGCAATTATGCAAATCAGGGAAGGATATACATAATGTGATGCTAATACTAATGACATATATGGGACATCAATCCATTAAAGCCACAAATAAGTATGTCAGAATAGTAGAGGCTATGTTTCCTGAAATTGTAGAACAGGTGGATATGGCTCATAATCATATTTTCCCTAATATGAATGAAATGATTGATTAGTTATGCGTTAAGACTTGTAATTATGACAGATTTTGGAAAATATCTCACAGATTATTTAAACCGTTATCTCACAATGGAATGTGGTTGTTCCTATCAAACGGTAAAACAATATAGTGTAACATTTATGCTTTTTATACAATACATGTATAAAATTGAACTAATAGCTCCGGAAAAACTATGCCTTAAAGAATTTACAAAAGAAAGAGTTTTGGGATTTTTACATTGGCTGGAAGATACAAGAAAATGTTCAATATCAACAAGGAACAACCGTTTATGCGCCTTACGGTCATTTTTTAAATTTCTTCAATATCGTGAGGTTAAGGGTATGGCTTATTGGCAAGCTATATTGAGTATCAAACAGAAAAAGACACCTTTTAAGGAAATGTCTTATCTGACTACGGAAGGAGTAAGGGTATTGCTTGAACAACCGGATTTATCAACTCGCAAAGGGCGTAGAGACTTTGTTCTTATGGGGCTATTATACGACAGCGGTGCCAGGGTTCAAGAAATCATAAACCTCACCCCGGAAAATATAAGATTAGGAGAAACTACGACTGTAAAATTACATGGGAAAGGTAATAAAATCAGAGTAGTTCCTCTCTCTACCAACCAAGTGAAAAATTTAAGGTTGTATATGGACGAAAACAATCTTTTTGCAGCACAATATAGATGTCATCCATTATTCCCTAATCCCAAAGGAGAAAGGTTGACAAGAATGGCTGTATTAGATATTGTGAAAAGACATGCAGAAAATGCAAGGAAACAATATTCAGAGTTGATACCCAATAATATATCTTGTCATACTTTTCGACATTCAAAAGCTATGCATATGCTGGAAGCAGGTATAAATCTCGTTTATATTCGTGACTTTCTTGGACATACTTCTACAACAACAACGGAAATATATGCCAGGGCAAGTGAAAAAATAAAAGAACAGGCATTGAAGAAACTGACTTCTGGTATTATTCAAGAAAGCAAAACTACATGGCAAAAAGACGGAGATTTAATGGAATTCCTAAAAGCTTTACAAGTAAAATATAAATAGAGGAATAGAATAGAGTGAAGAGTATTAGTTTAAAATTCTCTTCACTCTATTAAATATAATGTAAACAATTCAATAACTACAAAGTTAATAATCAGATAATTAACAGATGCTTTTTACATAATAAAATTGCTTACATAACCGACATTATAAGCAAGGGTGGCAAGAAGCAGACTGTCACGACCAAAGCCCCTGAATACAGCACAAAGCCCCTGTAAATCTTTTCGTAGGAGCGCGTCTGCCTTTCTTTCAGACATCCGCCATAATAACTTTTCACCATGTTTTAACCGGTGTCCGTAGCCTACATAGGGATAGCTGGAAGGTCCGTGTAGCCTTTCGAACCATTTGATGGCCGTGACAGCCAGTTCAAACTTGGAAACGGTCTGCGCACGGATTGACAGGCAACCTGATATGAACATCAGCAGGATTAAATATCGGTATGTCATGATTTATGCTATTTTTTTACTGTCATCAACGACGGAAGCCACCTCTTTCAAGTTCTATATCCTCCTTTTCCCTGTTTTCGTAGTCCGGCATTTCCGAAAGTTTTTCATACGCATTCTGCAGGTTATCATCAAGGCTGTGGTCGTATGCGTAGGGAAAACTATGCAGGACGGCCAGTCCGGCATTGGTGGCGCTGCCCACATCCAGGCTGTCCGTTCCCCTGTTGTAGCGGATGTGCAGCACATCTCCGTTCTCCATCTCAAATGCGGGCATACGGCGGCCGGCCATTTCATCAAACTGTCCTTCCGCCATATCCCTTGCCACCTCTTTCACATCTTCGCTGGCCCGGTCGATGCCGTTACGCCGGATGTGGTCGCGCACTTCCTCTTCCGTGAACTTGAGCATCACCTCGTATGTGCCGCCCACACTGCCGTTGTACACGACGGCGAAGTCCTTGTCCTCGACGAGCAGGTCATCACCCCTGTTCTGAAGCGGCGAGCGGAAAGTGTACTTCTCGTCCATGCCGTTACCGTCGTAATACTCCCTGGCCAGTTTCAGGAGACCGTCATAGTCGCCTTTGTCCTTGAGGGCGTCAAGCCGGGAAGTGTCATCGGTGGACTGCAGGTAGGCTACGGAGGAATAGAACATATTCCCTTTTTCCTTGACGCCTTGATTTACCTTGACATCCTGTTCCATCTCCTGCGCGATACGGTCAATGTGCCGGGTTATCATGGAGGTGGCCTTTTTCACGTCCAGCAAGGTGGTCTTGATGAACTGCGGTGACTCTTTCAGACTGCCGAGCCAGGATTTCAGATAAGCCGCGCTGTCCTCCTTCAGGTGCCGGCTCATGCCGTACCGTTGCGCCACCAAGGCACTGCCAAGTTCCGCCACCAGTTCCTCGCGGGCGTAATCGGCCGAGCCGAAAGCGGCGGGCTTGATGCGTCCGAGGCGGCTTTCCGCTCCCGTACTGTGGGTCATCTCATGCAGCAGCGTACCGTAAAAAGACTCGCCGTCCTTGAACTGCGCCTTTTCAGGCACGACAATCTCATCCTTACTAATGGAATAATACGCTCTGTCCTGATACTTTGGAGTAATGGGGCACACCCACAGGTTTTCGCTTATCATCCGGTCAACCGGCCCGAAGCTGAACTGCGGTTCTGTCTGTTCAGGCTTCCTTTGCCCGCTCTCTTCCGCCAGCTTGCCGTAGAGTTCAGGGCGGCTTTCCTTCAGGTTGGTCTGGTCTATGTTAAACACCCTGAAAACCTGCATTTTAGGATATACATTATACTGCTTCTTTTCCTCATCACTCAGCTTCTTGTAATCCTCGTACTTGATTTTTTCCTTGGTCTCCTTGTCAATGCACGTGAAGGTTGTGAGCATCACGGGAAAGGACTTCTCCCCGCGCAGGACGGACACTCTCGGTAAAGGATTGCCTTCCTTGTCTGTCTTGCCGTTCATGCGCATTACCGTATCGAACGTGCAGAAACGGGGTATCCTGTACCCTTGATCCTCGCAGTGCATGAGCAACATCAGGGCGTTGAGTCCGTTATACTCCCGTCCTGCCATGTTCTTCGGCCATGTGAGCGTGCCGTCCGTAAACCAAGGCTTCCTCCAGTCCTTGCTGATTTCCTCGATTTTCCTTATCATCATTTCTGAAAACAGGATCAGGGCCTTGTCCTCACTGCCCGGACCGTCCGGATTGTTTTTTCTGTACCCCATAAGCGTCAGTTATTTGCCGGATAAGGCGGTTTGACATACTCGGCCATTTCGTCCACGCGGCATGACAGGCTCAGGCTGTCATTGTAGGCGGACAGCTCCAGCTCACCCTTGACTTCCGCCCTCGTACCGGGCTGCAGCCATGTCTCGCGCTTCCGGTCGAAACAGAAGAAGCGCACCCAGATGTAGGTAAAGCCGTCGCCTACCTTCTCGGCACTGAAGGCGGAGAACCGGATATAATCCTTGCCGTTCTTGTCCTTGCATTCTTCCACGGACTTGCCGATTTTTCCACGGAACTCTATCTGCCCCTTGATGAAATCCTTGTCTTCTGAGGTGGCGAAGTTCACGCCCGAAGCGGAGAGGTTGAAATATATCCGCTCTTCACGTTTCTTCAGGACGAGCGTACCGGCCACTTCCAGCCTTGTTCCCTGACGGTAAGCCGCCAGGTCCGTGTCGTTGCCATCCTTGGCCACGCTCACCTCGATGGTCTTGTTAATGCCGCTACTGGCCGGAATTACCACGTTCAGGGCAAAGCTCACAAACGGCTTGCCCTCCTTGTCCGTGCGCACCGCCGCTTCCCTGCTGACGGTTCCGCACACTGTCACATTGCATTTGATCATACGTTTTTAATTAAAATGATGTTTCGCCGAACCCTTGATGTGTGTGATGGATTGAGAACATTGAATACTGACGGTCAGTCGTCATAGACCGGCGCCCGTATCATCTCATAGACAATCCAGGCGGCTATGGCTGTCTGTACTCCAAGATAGACCAAGGTGCCCGTCCTGCCGAACAGGAGCAGGCATACCGTTATGTGGAGTGCCAGTACCGACAAGGCCAACACTCCTTGTGCCAGATATAAGACCAGTCCTTTCATAATGTCTTTCCCCTTTATTTCCGTTGCAGGCTTTCTGTCCGTTCCTGCCCCTCGTTTATTCCCTGTTCATAGTTTTGGGCGGCCTGTCGGCTCAGCACGATTCCGTTCACCAGCCCGGCCACACGTAACCGTTTGGCTTCGTCGGACAGGTTCCCGTCGGACAGTACCAGCGAGAGGCGGTTCATCTCGCCAGCGGTCAGTTCGTGCCTGACCGTTACGATGCCGTTATCCGCCCGGAGGACGGCCTTCCCGTTGTCTTCCATGCCTACCATGCAGCTTTTCATGCCGGGCACAAGGGCGGTCAGGTCCGCCTGTTTCCGGTTCGCGTATTCCGATACCAGCGTTTTCCGCTCCTCTTCGGTCTTGCCGTCTATCTGCACGGCCAGCAGCATCAGCGAGGTGTAGGCCTTCATGGCCATTTCCACTACCGGGTCTGCGCCGGTGACGCCCACGCCGCTGTCTTCCGAGGAAAGCAGTTTCTTCATCCATTCCTCCGTGGACAACGGACGGCCGGTGTCAGGCGTTTCCGGCTTGTATCTGGCCAGCAGGTCATTCCCGTCATGCAAGGCCTGCAGGCGGATGCCGCCTTTCTGCGCGATGTCCGCCAGGTAAGCTGCCGGGTCGATGTGCCTTTCCGTACCCTCCTTGTCGATGTCCTTGATCTCGAAATGCAGGTGTTCGCCCGTGGTGCGGGTGCCGGTGTTTCCCGACACACCGAGCTTTTGGCCTGCCTGCACCGTGTCGCCTTTCTTAACGACGATGCTGTCCAGGTGCATATAGGTGACCTGCAGCCTTCCGCCGCCTTCCCGTGCGTACTCGACGGTGACGGACTTTCCTCCGGCGGTTTGGGCATTGTGGTTTACGCCGACCACTTTCCCGTCCGCCTCTGTGGCCAGCACGTCGTCATGGTCCGTGCGGATGTCGATGCCCTTGTGCATCTGTTGTCTGGTTTTGTCCATCGGGTCGGTACGCATCCCGAAAGGCGAGGTGACGAACAGGTACTCCTCCCTGCTGACAGGAAATGAATACTCTTTCCGGCTCTCCGTGTTTCTCGAATTGCCCTCCACACCGAAAGACTTGCCTTGCGCTTTCATCTCCTGCATCACCATCCCGTCATATTCCTGCAGCCCGTTCCGTTCGATAATCTGCTGTAGTTTGGCGGCATACCCTCCGCCCGTGGCATATCCGGCCCGTTCGATGCCTTCCGTCCATCCTTTATAGTCGTCTGGCAGCAAGGTGAAGCACCTGGCGTAACGTCCGTTCTCTTTCAGGAAACGCGAATGATGCTCGTAGCTGTCGCCCACGGAATCATACCTGCAGAATTTTTCGTTGGGGCGGTCGTCCGTATATACCAGGTAGCCGCCACCGTCCTCCAGCCATGCGGACGTAGCCTTGATACCGAAATGGTTGTTCCCTTTCCGGGCCAGTTCGCTCTGTCCGTTGCTGCTTTCCAGTATGCCCTGTGCGAGGATGACGGAGGCCGGTATGCCGTAGCGTCTCATCTGCTCCATGGCAAATGTTGAGTATAAAGTTATGTAATCTTTATTGTTCATATTCTTGGTACTTAATTAGTTAATAATATTCTATACAACATAATTTTAACTACTGTCGCTATGAGAGCAACTAATAGAAGTCCGCCACTTAGGGCATCATAACAACATTTAAGGTGCACGTATGAACGTGTTATATCCATATAAATAATCGCTCTTTGACATTTTGCACAACATGATTTTTCAACTGGCTATAGACTATCTAAAAAAGCCATGAGTTTCTTGTCGTCTCCCCATTTTCGATTTGGATTCTTGACATTTGGGAACTCACACTTTTTTAAAGCTTTTATCTTCTGGTCCATACTTATCTCGGCATAGATGTTCGTGGTGTCAATGGATGCATGTCCAAGCCAATTTCTAACCGTATTAATGTCTGTTCCGGAATTAAGCAAGTGAGTAGCTGTTGTATGTCTGATAGTATGAGGTGATGGGCGTTTGTTCCTGAGGTTTGGATAATCCCGGCTGATAAAGTCAGCATATTTCTTAATGAGAGTATATATGCAGTAACGTGTCATGGGGCTATTGAAGCGATTCAAGAAAAGGAATTCATCTGGCTTTCTTCCTTCCATCATTGGCTTGAGCAAATCCCAGAATTCAGGCCAAAGAGGGCAAGTTCGCTCATGTCTGCCTTTTCCGTGCAAGGTAACAGTTCCCATCCCTCTCTTTTTAGGCATAACGATGTCACCGACATGTATATTTATTACTTCGGAAACCCTAGCACCAGTGTTATACATGAGTAGAATTATAACATGATCTCGTTCTGCGTATTTATGATTTCTGTTGCTTAGTGGAGCTTCTGTAAGTGCCTCTATCTCCTCTCTATCCATGTACGTGATTTGCCTCTGTGTGATTTTCTTTGTGGGTATTTGTCTGATTTGGTGGCACCAATCAATATAGTCAGGGCATTTCCATGCTATGAATTTCGCAAAGGACTTGATGGCCGTAAGTCGTTGATTCCGTGAGGAAACAGATGCATTTCTCGTTTTCTCAATAAACTCGTCCAAGAAAAGTAATACCATCTCCTTGGAAATGTCACTAATATTCAGTTTGTCAATTGCGATATTTGTCTTTCCAGAAACAAATCTAACAAGCATTCTGAATGTGTCTCGGTAACTCATTTGGGTATTGTGGGACATGTTACGTGTCACTGTCAGGAATTCGCCCAAGAATAGTTTGAGCCAATAGCCAAGGTTATCAATCTTTGTTGTCTGTGGCGTTTTCATTGTCTTGATTTTTATAGATGTAAAACAATTCGTTGGCTTTCTCTAATATTTCAGGAATCATACTTAGGTAAACAGATGTATGGGATACATTTGAATGGCCCAAATATATGGAGAGTTTCGGAAGTAAGGATTGTACGTCTTTTCCTTCTTTATACCAACTTTTAAGAACGTTTGTAGCAAAACTATGTCTGAGGTCATGGATCCTTGGTTGATGTCTTTTTAATTCGGGGAAATATAAATTGGCTTTCTTGCGAATTTTTGCGAATATGCAATGAAGGGTGACAAAGTTTACGGGTTTCCCCTGTTTTGACACGAAGACGTAATTATCTGGTTCCATTGGGTAGCTATCGGATTTTCTCCACTCAAAGACTTCGTTTATAAGTTTTGCAACTTGATGGTTATAGGTCACATATCTGGATTTGAAGAATTTACTATCTTCAATATGTATGATTTGCTGTTTACGATCAATGTGTTTAAAACGAAGAGCAAGGGTCTCGCTAATTCTTAATCCCATGGCATAGGTCGTCATCAATATAAAACGGATACATCGCGGATCGGTGACAAGAGATTCAGCTTTCATATAAGTCAATGATGCATCAAACAGGCGTTTTAACTCATCATTGCTATAAATGTAAGCTGGATGAGCATCAGGAAAAACTGGTAATTGTTTTGGGACAGGATTAATCGGGGTATATCCTCTTAGACATGCCCATTCGAATAATTTCTTTATAGCACAGTGGTCTTTCTTCCATGCGGTAGTAACGGTTGTGTTCCTTCTGTTTAAGAAGGAAGTACAGTCTTCTTCTGTAATTAGTTCCGTTTCTTTTGATACTCCTACAAATTTGGCAAACTCTCTTATGGTATGTTTAATCCTTGACTTTTTGTCAGATGAATCCCTATATTTGAGAGAATCCCGGAAGGCGATATATAATTCTGTAACTGTCTGAATATTCATAATACACCATCAAAATTTATGTTAGAAACTTCGCGTAAAGACTGAAAATCAACTTTTGCATAAATTCTTGTTGAATCAATGCTTTTATGCCCAAGCAAGTCACCTACTTCCTTCATCGTTTGTCCATTGTTTATTAAGAAAGTAGCATAACTATGGCGCAATGAATGTGGACCTTTATGCTTGATTGATACATCTTGCAATTCTCTACGCACAATATCATGAATTGCTTGACACGTAATAGCACGAAAAGGAGCCTTGGCACAGAAAAACAAACTATCATTGTGTGAATCATTTCGTCTTTCACACCGAAGATATTCAATGATTGCTTCACCAACAGAGTGTAAAAGGGGGAACGTTTGGCTTTTGCCACCTTTTGCATGTTGTATATGAATTTGTTCTTTACGCCAATTAATGTCTGATATTTTCAGATTTGCGACTTCACTACAGCGTAGCCCATAAGTCGCTAACAACAAAACGATTGTATAGTTTCTTCTTGCTGATTTCCCCTTGGCGTTTTTCATTCGTTGAAGTATTGCCTGAACCATATTCCAAGACATAAATGAAGGCAAGTTTTCCTCTTTATATATTCGCGGAAGTACAACGGCTTCACACACCCCAGGTTGACACCATCCTTGCTCTGCGGCATAGTGTAAGTAGGAACGAATACGCGCCATGTATGCTTTAATGGTTTGTCTGTTTGTATGGCATGACGTATACATTTCTATGCACTTGTCAATATCAGCCAAAGTGATGGGCTCTTCTGTGTTTTGCTTGCCTATCGTGTCATAAAAGCGATGTAGCGAGCGCAAGGACGAAGTTAACGTAGCGTATGAATATCCTCGATATTGCAAATCTTGAAGATATTTCTCTATGCGGATGTCACTTATAGATTTAGTTTCTTCCACTTTATACATATTCATGGCTGCCAGCCATTTCTTTGCAACAGTGACGAAAAATGTATCATTCCATTTTGACCCGGATTTCTTGTGCGAACTTGGATCCGAATAATCCTTCCATTTCTGTGCTGCTGCAAAAATCTCTTCGTCAGTAACCATTTGGGTATTTTTGAGTCGCAAAAATTCAATTAAATGAATCTGGTATTGGGCATAACGGCGTAATGTTTCCTTTTTGTGACCACTCAAACGATACCCGTTAAGGAAAGAGACCCGTTCTTGGAAGAAAGGAGCAACGATGAGTTTGACTTTATCAAACTTACGTTCTACAAGTAGATTCACCACGTTGTCATAGTAGCGGATATCCAACAAACCGATATACTCCAGAAAATCGATAGAACGAACTACAAATTTTTCTTCATCTAACACCATCTGATGAGTATTCTTTTTACGGGATTTTTTGGAAATTGATTTTGCCCATAACTCCGCTTTGCTTACGACTTCGTTTAATGAGATTCGTGTAGTGCTTCCATCTTGAAGATTGTAACAAGAAACAAACGCCAGAAGAATACGTGCCCAATCTTTCAGATGTTCTTGGCATAGACCTTGTTCGCTTTTCATAGAAAGAAAGCGAATACGCACCTGGAGTAAAGGAGCATCAAGATGTTTCCTTTGCGTTGGCTTGGATTTAAATAATTGCGTTATCATACATTAATAGTTTATAGTGAAACATATCTTCTGTCTGAAAACGAACGTACAAAAAATTATGTTGTGTAGAATCTCATTAAGCATAATAATATCAATAATATGAATAATAAAGATTACATAACTTTATACTCAACATTTGCGATGGAGCAGATGCGCCGCTACGGAATACCGGCCTCCGTGACACTGGCGCAGGGCATATTGGAAAGCAGCAACGGCGAAAGCACTTTGGCAAAGAAAGAGAACAACCATTTCGGCATCAAGGCCACGCAAGGCTGGTTGGACGGTGGCGGCAGGTATGGCTTGTATACAGATGACAAACCCAATGAGAAGTTTTGCAGCTATGACAGCGTGGCCGATTCCTACGAACACCATTCACGCTTCCTTTCGGAGAACCAGCGGTACGCCGGTTGTTTCGACCTGCAAGCTGATGACTACCAAGGCTGGGCGAAAGGGTTGGAACAGGCGGGATATGCCACGGGAGGCAACTACGCTGCCTCGCTCATTGGCATCATCGAGCGGAACGGGCTTGACAAGTACGACCGCATGGTGATGGAAGAGATGCAAGCACAAGGCCGGACACCGGGTGAGGATAGGGACAGCCACCTTGCCGGAGAGAGCAAGGATTATGCCTTTCCGTTGGAACGGGCAGAGTTTCTGTTGGTGACTGTGCCGTTTGGCGAACAGCGCAGCATCACTCTTCCAACGGACAATGAAGCCGTATTGGCCACGGAAGACAATGGCAAGGTGGTGGCGGTGGACACCGGTAAATCACTGACGGTAGAGTATGCACGGACAGACGGCACCACCTATCAGGTCAGCTACCAAGACTTGGCAAACACGAATGCCAAAGTGGGCGATACGGTAAACGCCGGACAGCAGGTAGGCGTGTCGGGGGACAACCTTCAATTCGATGTGGTGCAAATCTCCACGGACGGCAGCAGGCGTAACATCGATCCTGCAGCATACTTGGCCGATGTCGCCCAAAAGGGGAACATCAACCTGCAACTGATGTATGAAGGCAAGGACTTGATGGAAAAATACAAGGCTGCTGATGGTGCGGCCATCAAAACAACCCTGTCACCGGAAGAATGGATGAAAAAGTTGCTTTCCTCGGAGGACAGCGGTGCACGTCTTGGCTACGGCACTGATCCCGTAGTGGAGATGGCCATTACGATGTTCACTTCGCTCATGGCATTGGCCATGCAGATTGACAACAAGGATGAACAGATGAAAGTGGCCACCGAAGCGGCCTTGGGCAAGCGCATCGACCTTTCGGCATTGCTGCCCGCCTGCAAGGAATGCGTGTTGGAGATACAGGACGGCGGCCGCCCCATCTTGCATATGGACAATGGCAGCGGAATCTTCTCGCACGAACTGACCGCATCGGAGATGAACCGCCTTTCCCTTGTCCTTTCCGATACGGGTACCACAGCAGAGCAGAAACGCATCCAAGTGGTGGCGATAGTGAACAGCATCGCCCTTTCCGGCCAAGTGGCACAGAACTATGAGCAGGGAATGGAACAACACAATGGTCAAGGCGAGAACCTGCAAATCAGATAAAAGACAGAATAGCGAAATAACGAATACATCACCAATAAAGGATAACAATTATGATCAAATGCAATGTGACAATCAACGGCACGGTCAGCCGGGCGGCGACGGTGCGGACCAATAGCGAGGGACAAACATTCATCTGCTTTGGTGTCAAGACCACCATTCCCGCCAAGTCGGGAGCGGGCAAGCAAGTGGAAATCTCCGTATCAATGGACGGAGAAGAAACAGATACCACCTCGTATGCCGTGGGTGCAAGGGTGGAAATGCAGGGTACGCTTACTTTCCGTAAGCGTAGCGACAACCTATACTTGAATTTCCATGCCGAAGCAGTGGATTTTGCCCCTGTATCCGACAAGGACAGCATAACGGGCGACATTGAATTTCGCGGCACCATCGGCAAGCAGGTGGAGGAAAAGACTGATAGAAAAGGCGGCAAGTATCTGGTGTTCTCGGCTTTCAGTACCGAGAAAGATGGCGATGCCTTCGCTTTCACTTGGGTGCGTTTCATCCGTTTCTCAGCTGAGCGGGAGGCATTCCTTGTACCCAAGACAGGTATAACAGCCAAAGGCAAGCTGGAACTGTCAGCCTACCTTGACAAACTCAACATTGCTTGCCGGGTGGAAGAGTTGGCAGAATGGGTAAAAAAGGAGCATAACAACCAAACACAAGCGTAGGCATGGCAAAGAGGAATGATTACCATAGGGATGGCCCGTCGGCGGAAGACCGGGCGTTGGAACGATTCACGGAACTGATGATAGAAAAGATTTCCACCTTGAAAAAGGACTGGTCGAAGCCTTGGTTTACAGAAGGCATGATGAAATGGCCAAAGAATCTTTCGGGCAGGGAGTACAACGGGATGAATGCCCTCATGTTGGCATTGGAATGTGAGAAAAGGGGGTACGAGCTTCCTGTATTTTGCACCTTCGATGCCGCGCTTTCACTCAATTACAGCAAGAAGAAGGACGGCTCGCGTCAGCCTTTGGTGGATGAGAACGGGGAAAAGCTGCCGTTGGTATCCGTGCAGAAAGGTGAGAAATCGTTTCCAGTGTTCATCACCACCTTTACCGTAGTGGATAAGGAAACGAAAGAGAAAATCAAATATGACGAGTACAAGCGGCTGTCGGACGAGGAAAAGCAGCGGTACAATGTCTATCCGAAGATGAACGTATATAACGTATTCAATGTAGACCAGACCAATCTCCGCGAGGCTCGTCCCGAACTATACGAGAAGATTCGGTCTGCCAATGCACTGAAACCACCCGTAAAATTGGAAGGTGAGTCATTCTCGTTCGCCCCATTGGACGAAATGGTGGATAAAGGGCTATGGGTGTGCCCCATTCGCCCCATGCACCAAGACCGTGCGTATTACAGTATCAGCAAAGACGAAATTGTTATCCCTGAAAAGTCGCAGTTTGTAGATGGGGAGTCCTATTACGGTACCATGCTGCATGAAATGACTCACAGCTCCGGGCATGAAAGCCGGTTGAACCGTTTGAAACCTGCCGCATTTGGGTCGGAGGAGTATGCAAGGGAAGAATTGGTGGCCGAACTGGGCAGTGCGCTGTTGGCCTCGCGGTATGGCATGGCAAAACAGATAAAAGAGGAATCAGCGGCTTACTTGAAATCGTGGCTGGGCAGCTTGCAGGAATCACCGGAGTTCTTGAAAACGACCTTGTTCGATGTAAAAAGAGCCACCTCGATGATTTCGCAGCAGATTGATGCCGTGCAAGAACGCATCGAAGCCAAGCCGGACATCATGGATGTGGACGGTGACGGCAATACGCAGGAGGTGGCGCATGAGGACAGGGAACTGGTGGGGGCTATAGCGGAAGACTATGTGCCATATCGCCGAGGTAGGTAAAATAGGAATCGTTCTTGCAAACGGATGCTGTATCATGTATCAAAATGTCAGCCGTGGGGTATTTCCAAACGGCTGACCCATTTCCAATTTTTGTAATTTCATTTCAGCAACAGGACAATTCCGTGGGGAAAACTTCTGCCTCCGAACAATCGGAAGCTATTAAAATGATGCTGTCCTCTTCAATTTCTTCAGGAGCAGATATTATCTCATACTCCCCATCCGATAAACCGCCATCCGGGTCATGCCAATAGACTGTGGCACCCTTCTTGATAAAATCATATTTGCCCATAGCCATTATTTACCTGTAATTGTTTCTGAAAATTTATTATTTTGATGCCGCTCCCAGTTAGCCAATGCCGAAGGTTTAGAGGAATTGGCATAGCAGTATTCACAAAGATGGGGGCAGGTGTCATACTCCCCGATGTCCTTGGAAGCCATGCAGCCACACAACAGGCGTTGGCCTGGGTCTTTCTTATGTCGGCTTATGAAATACCGATTTCCCGGCAATGGTATGGCACCTGGCGGCAACAAGCCGTCATCAAACAGGCCGTGCGAGGTTATTTCTTTGACTTCGACACCCATGTGCTTCATCAACGTCTTGTCCTGCCAAGCCAAGCGGGCGATGAGGTCGGCATCGATGCAACGGTTATGAGCTATGCCATACCGGGCAAGCTCCACCTTTTCACCGCAAGTCGCCAAGGCATAATTCCAACCATTCGTCTTGTTCAACTCGGAAAGGCGTTCTGCAAATTCAACCATCTGCCCTTCCGTCCATTCCCTGTAACATATCCCGCTCTTGTCTAAATTGGATTTTACCTTTCTATAGTTAGCGATGTCGGCATAACTGAACACCATTTTTTCGGTATATCCCTTGAGTTGGTCACCTATGCGTTCCACCTTATCAAGCAAGCCGTCCAAGGAGAGGCTTTCCATGAGCAGCATGGGGTCGAAACGCCATATCACGGCTTTCTTGCCTAAACGTGTGGCCAGTTTCTTGAACGTGTCTATGCGCTCCACCAATGGAGGAACACCTGTTTCCAAGCGTTCGAGTTCGTAATCGTTTAATGTGTATTGTATATAACACCCTATGCCCTTTCCTCGCAGAATATCCAAATAAGGCAACAAGGGGTACGGGTTCTTCGACCAAAATATGATAAACCTTGTATCCTTGTAAGATACGTAACTCCGGACTTTGCTGAAAGGGTTTGTCCATACCGAGTAACCTACTTGGAGGCGATGGAAAAACCAGTCGGCATAAAACGCCGGAATGTCGGTGCTGCGGCTTGCGGAAACAATGACCGGGCAACTTGCCACGGCATTGCCGCCATCTTCCAATATAATGTTTCGTTTGTTCATATCGGTGATTTTCTATGCAAAATAAATAAATATTAACCATATCCCGTTTTCTATCATGTGATTATTGCCAACAAAATATGTGGCAACCTATGTATGGACGGCTTATGCGGCATGGGAAACCTGTAAGGCATCCCATGAACCGCACCATCCGTTTGATTTGAGCCTGTTTAGACTATTCGGTAATGATGCAGGTAACAATATCCCTCATTGTCGCCAGTATGCCATTGCTCATTGAGGGCTTCCACATCTTCTTCCGACTGTATATCGCACTTGCTTATTTCAGCTATCCATTGCAGGGCTTCTTCCATACGGTTAAAATACTCCACCATAAATTCTCCATCAGGAACATTCACGTCCGCGATGTAACGCTCTTTGAAATAACGTCCATCGCTATCATTAGTCAGGTATTCCGCCATCATCGGTTCTTCGGAGCGGTAGTAATAGTTCAGTGATGGAAATTTTTGACAGATGAAGTCGTATGTTTCGATGCAGGGTGACCAAGCAGTTTCGGTTTCCATACGCAGAATATTCCCTTGACATTCCAAAGAAAACCATGTGCCTCGGCAATAGGTTTCTTTCCAATGGCCACCCAAGGCTTCGACAAGGCATCCCAGCCAGTTTGTACCAAAGCCGTTTTCTACCAATGGAGTTTTGCGCCTTTCCAACCTTTTCATCGTTTGGTAAAGGGTCTTGATTTCTTGTTTGTCACCCTCGAATACAAGGGATGTGTTACACCAATTAGGCATGATTATAAATGTTTGTTGGTTAGATAATATGTTTGGATGGGGTACAGGGCATTGGGAACACCCTGTACTTTTTGTTGTGTCACTCGGGCAACATCATCGGCATCAGCAAAGCCAAGTGTTCCGACTGCCCATCGCCCGAAACGGGTTCGATGATGGCGGCACGGCAGGCTTCGCTCATGCGAAAGCGTATTTCGGCTGCGTCCATTTTCTCCAAAACCATTTTGAGGTTCTCGGCGTGAAAAGCGATACGGATTTCATTCCCTTGGTAGGTGCAGAATACGGTTTCCTCGGCCGAAGTGGCATTGTCAAAGTCATGCCCCGTGAGGAGCAAGGCCATGCCCGAAAAAGACAATACAAGCTGGCGGCTCGTCCTTTCCGCGAATATGCCCACACGACGGATGGCAGATAACAAAGCTTGGCGGTCGATGGTTGCTTCCTTGTCGCTGTTGGTAGGAACAATGGCATTATAGTTGGGATATACCCCCTCTATCAGCCGTGTGCTGAAGCTGTCCGTGTCGGTTTTGAACACAATGTTCCGCTTGTTGTATGACACTTCCACGTTGCCCTCCTTCTTCTGTAACAACAACTTGACAATCTTTGCTGTCTTTGCCGACAAGATGAAACGGCAATCTTCCGAATTTCCTGCCAAGGGATAGGTGTTGCGCACCAACTTGTGTCCATCGGAGGCGGCACACTCCACCTTTTCACCTGCAAAAGTGTAGCTTATCCCTGTCATTACAGGTCGCTGGGCATCGTATGAAACGGCATAAAGCGATTGGTCAATGGAATTGCATAATGTGGCAGCGTCCATGTCGAAGCGAATGTCACTCTCTTCTTGCATCATGGGATATTCATCGCTGGCAAACCCTGCCATGTCGTAATGTCCGTTCAAATAGTGGATGGTCACGCTTTTGTCATTATCATTAATGGTGAAGGTAATCGGCTGTTCGGGCAGATTTCTCACTGCCTCCAACAAGGTGGACGCCGTGATGCACACTTTGCCTGTTCCCTCCTGTCCTGTAATATCCAGCGAGCCGTGCCATACACATTCCAAGTCAGAGGCAGTCACTTCCAGCGGTGTGTCTTCTTTCACCTCCAGCATGAACGTGGAAAGGATGGGCAGTGCCGGTTTGTTGTTCATTACTTTGGCCATTGCAGCCAGTTTGTTCGCCATTGCGGTTGATGATACTGTAAATTTCATAATGCAAATGTTTTATTTCCCTGCTTTCGGGCTGTTTGCCCTTGCCCCGGGAAGTTATTTTTCGGTGCAGGATGAGCCGTCCGCCTATGACGCAAACTTTTTGGCAGGAATACGCTTTGGCGCAAGGGAAAGGAAGATTCCTGCCATCGGGACAACCGCTACATCCTGCCTTCGTCCCAAAAGTTTTCGGCATCAACAGCGGACGACTGAAATTCGCACAAGAAAATACGCCCGGCGGCAAGGGCATGAGCGCGAGCGGTAAAGAGTTTGTACAGCTGGATAACTGTCAGCATATAAAAGGGTGGCAAAGTGGAACTGTTGCTTTGACATTCTCTTGAAAAACACTTCATGCTTCTGTCGGTTTTGCTAATTTTGCAGCCTTTTATGTAAGCAAATGAAAACAGATGGAACAATTTATCATCATAGTATTGCTAATCCTGATACTGGCACTTACACGGTATTGGAGAAAAAAACTGGGCGATGCCTATTGTGCCGTCGCCCAATATGCGCCTACTTTGGAACTGCGCAGGGAATTCAGCCGCAAGGCGGTGTTGGCAGGCAACCAGGAAGCGAGAAAGATTTTCCCCATCACCGTTGCGAGGTTTGCTGCCGACCATCAGCCGTTGAAAGTGTTCAAGAAGGAAAAAATCCCCTGCGTATTTACGGACTATTACTTCCCGTCACGGTACAATCCATACTTGAGTGAAGCACAAAAACAGTTCTGCCAATCCATTTTGGATTTCAAGGACGGCAAGCATGATGGCATCCGTTTCCTTGTGGCCGGAATAGAGAAATTGAAACCCCAACCAGGTACCATTGTCATGTTCATGCCGTGCAGTACACAGCGCAAATATTGGAGGCGGTTCAAAACGATGGCGGACTATGTACATGACGAATATCCGGAACTTGTGTGCGGCATATCGTATGTCCGTTACACGGGCGACAGGGAAAGTTTGCACCTGCAAAAGGACAGAGGAAATGCTACATTGGAGAAAAATTATTTCTTCAAAGAGGACTTGGCGGGCAAGGAGGTATTAGTGGTGGATGACATCCTTACAACAGGGAATAGCCTGCAAGATTTCAGAAAGGAAGTGGAAGCGGACGGTGGCAAGGTGGTAGGTGCCATTTTTGCCGCCGAGACATTCAAAATGCCCAATGCTTTCTGGTGTTATATGGAAGCGTTAGGCTGGTCGGAAGATGATGCGGGGAAATATGAATCCAAGCCCGAAGATACCGTTGTGGATTATCCATACCAACGTCGTAAATGGGGTGTCTATGATGAAGAACCGGAAGACATTGATTGGATGCCCGACAGGACGATTATTCATGGGAACAGCATGATAAACTTGTGGTATGGCAAAAGAAAAGGGAAGAATGTAGTGGTAAAAAAGGAAATCTTGCCGTTGGATCCGGAGAGCGACGAGCCATGCAGCGACGACTTGTCGGAATTTGACTTGCGGATATAAGAAAGGCCGGCTTTCACAAGCCAGCCAACCCCTAAGAATCCTTGGTTCAAACCAATGAAATAAGTTATTTCAAACCATTCTTATATTATGAACAACAAGCACCTAATCTGTCGTGTCCGATGATGGTAACAGCAACCTTACACAAGCATTGCGGTTGGCTTCTACGGGCTTGTAATCGTCGATACCACCG
>ENA-ORSS01000486-ORSS01000486.1-human-gut-metagenome-genome-assembly--contig:-NODE-486-length-49019-cov-3.739033_pt1 | contig 49019 bp, 36 predicted proteins | sample MGYA00241899_ERZ509162 | MGnify/ENA primary metagenome ERZ509162 (study PRJEB26280, sample SAMEA2338641) | human gut metagenome | biome: human gut; feature: human-associated habitat; material: faeces... | reverse complement strand
GGGGCGGATTCCATATCCGCCCGCGCCCGTTCGCGGCGGCGCAGACCTCCGCGGGCGCATATAGAATGCGCCCCTACGGTATTTTTTTGAGCGGAGCGCAGCGACGCGCTCCACAATCTTTCTTATTTATTATTTCTTATTTATTATTTGCTCACAAAACCTTCCACTTCTGCGGAACGAACAGTTCCTCAAACAGGTGCGTGGCGAACTCGTCGCTCATGCCGCTGATGTAGTCGGTCACAGCACGGTCCACGCCCTCATTGTAGGCGATCTGCATGTAAAAGTTCGGCATCAGGGCCGGTTCGTCGCACAGGCGGGCGTACAGCTCGCTGATGAGCTTGTCCTCCTTCTTTTCCTCGCGCTTGGCCTCCTTATCGACGTAGACCGTCGCGTACATGAAGTCCTTCAGCACGGCGTAGGCGGCCTCGACCTCGGGGGAAAAATTGATTTTCCCGTTGCCGCTGTGTGCGACCAGGTCGGTGATCATCGTCGTGATACGCTCGGATTTGGTATGTCCCAGCACGGCGACGGCCTCGGGCAATGTGTCGTCCGGCATGTGATGGTCGCAGATAATAAAATCGATCCCCAACTGCTTGGCATATTCGATCTTTTCGATGGCCTTGATACCGCAGTCGAGCGAGATTACTAGCGTGATCCCGTTTTCCCTGGCGTAGTCGATGCCTTTATACGAAATCCCGTATCCTTCGTCATACCGGTCCGGAATATAATAATCCAATGCCGACGAATAAGGCCGTAAATACTTGTAGACTAATGAAACGGCAGTCGTGCCGTCTACATCGTAGTCTCCATAAATTAAAATTTTTTCTTTATTCCCCAATGCTTTGTTCAAGCGCTTGACCGCTTTTTCCATATCCGGCATGAGGAATGGATCATGCAAGTCGTTCAAGCTGGGTTTAAAGAATTTCTTCACCTCTTCAACAGTGGTGAGTCCTCGCTGAACGAGCAAAAGACATACGACCGGGCTAAGTTCCAGTTCGCTTGCCAGCTTGTCTCTTTTATGTAACTCTTCTTCTGTTGGGGTTTGAAAGTTCCATTTTGTAATCATTATATATTGTTTTTTTCTTTTTTATCGTCTCTGATATATCGGATATGCGGGTTTATGGTGATAAAACCTCCAATATATTTGAATCCGTAAAGTTAGATAATATAAATGGATATTTCTGTTTGGTGGCTTGCTTTTTTATTAAATTATAATTTTCGGGAAATTTGCATTCGTTGTCTTCGGTGTGGGAATTGATGTCTCTCTTTTTGAGTCTGCAATTAGATGCTAATGCAATTTGTTTTCGACAATGTCGAATATAAATTGCATTAGCATCTAATTTTTATTTCATTTGTTTCCAAGTCCGCGAATGATTTGTACATTTGTGACATTATTTAAAAAACAATGACAGAAGATATTCAAAAAGCCTGCGAAACCATGCAGGCGGGAGGTATAATACTCTATCCTACAGATACGATCTGGGGTATCGGTTGCGATGCGACCAATGAGAAAGCCGTACAAAAGGTGTACGAGCTGAAGAAGAGAATGGATAATAAGGCTATGCTGGTATTGACCGACAGTTCAGCAAAACTGAGCATGTATGTGTCAGATATGCCCGATATAGCCTGGGACCTGATTGAGGTGGCTGATAAACCGCTTACGATTATCTATCCTCATGCGAAGAATCTGGCGAAGAATCTCTTGGGTGAAGACGGTAGTGTCGGTATCCGGGTGACGAACGAAGAGTTTTCCCGTAAATTGTGCGAGTGTTTCCGCAGACCGTTAGTCTCTACTTCAGCTAACGTGAGTGGTGAACCTTCTCCGGGCAATTTTAGCGAGGTGTCGGACTGTATTAAAAACGGAGTCGATTATATAGTGAAATATCGCCAGGATGATATGAGCAAGGCCAAGCCTTCCCATATCATTAAATTAGGAGACGGTGGCGTTGTTCAGGTAATCAGGTAAAAATGAAGAAAAGCAAGCAAGCAGGAAAATACATATTATCGGATTTTATATCGGCTTCGATTGCGTGGTTGCTATTCAATATCCTTCGTTATGAAGTCTTGTTTGTCATTAATGAGGGAACAGATAGTCTACTTGACTATTTGCAATATCCGGGTGTGCTCACTGGCCAGTTCGTCATCCCTTTTTTCTGGCTGGTGCTTTACTATTTTTCGGGATATTACAACAAGCCGTTTGGAAAGTCTCGCCTTACCGAACTTTTCTCGACATTCATTACCGTACTGATTGGGACGATTTTCGTCTTCTTTGTTTTGCTGCTCGACGATATTCCCCGGTCGATCAATGTCTATTATAAGTTGTTCTTTGGAATGTTCGGATTGCAGTTTTTCATTACTTATATCCCGCGTCTACTGATTACACAGAGCGGGGTAAAGAAAATAAAGAACCGGGAATGGGCGATGAACGTGTTGATTGTCGGTGCGGGAGGAAAGGCTGTCCGTATCGCTCACGATTTGTACCGTCTAGGTTATGATATTTGTGGGTTTGTTTCGGAAGACGGGAGGACGCCGGTCAAGGTCGACCGAAATCAGGTGCTGGGGACGGTGGAGGATATTCCGGTTTTGATGGAAAAGGAGACTGTGGATGAAATAGTTTTGGCTGTCGAGTCGAAGAATAATAAGGTGCTTTTGGGAGTTCTCTATTCGCTTTACCGGTATAAACGTCCGATAAAAGTGTTGGCGGACCGGTTTAATATGCTTTCGAAAATCCAGCTTCGGACGATACGGGGAATCCCGTTGGTCGATGTGACGGATAACAATTTTTCACCGGCCGAACAGAACATAAAGCTTTTTCTGGATAAAGTCTGTTCTGCTGTTGCATTGCTGTTGCTTTCTCCTTTATTTGTATATATTGCATGGCGGGTGAAGAAGGATTCTCCGGGACCCGTGTTTTTCCGTCAGGAGCGGATTGGTTATCTCGGACAGCCGTTTGGGATGTACAAGTTCCGTACCATGTATGTCAATGCCGAAGAGAACGGACCGTCGCTTTCGTCGGAAGACGACCCACGTGTGACGCCATTCGGACGTATCATGCGGAAATACCGGTTGGACGAATTGCCGCAGTTCTGGAACGTACTGAAAGGGGATATGTCGTTGGTCGGACCACGTCCCGAACGGAAATATTTTATCGACGAGATCGTGAAGACGGCTCCCTATTATTATCTGTTGCATAATGTCCGTCCGGGCATTACTTCGTTGGGGATGGTGAAATATGGCTATGCGGCAAGCGTGGATAAAATGGTGGAGCGTATGGAATATGATATATTATATTACGAAAATATGTCGCTGACATTGGATCTAACAATCCTGATTTATACGGTTAAAACAGTACTTACAGGAAAAGGTATTTGAGGAATTAAGAATTAAAAAATTAAAAATAGAGGTTGTAGATTATGAAGGATAATTTTCAATTTTTCTATCGGTTCCTGTTATGGCGGGACAAGCATATAAAAGAGAAGCATTTCATATTGATCGTCAGTTTTCTGGTCGGTATTTGTACGGCAGCAGCAGCTATTGTCCTGAAGTCGATCATTCATTTTATACAACATCTTCTGACCGGCAATTTTAATCAGGATGGGGCGAATTACCTGTATCTGCTTTATCCGGTGATCGGTATCCTGCTTGCTGGTTTGTTTGTAAAATATATCGTACGGGATGATATCAGCCACGGGGTGACGAAGATACTCTATGCCATTTCCCAGCGGAAGAGCCGCATTAAGCCTCATAATGCTTGGACTTCCATTGTCGCCAGTTCCGTCACCATCGGTTTCGGCGGATCGGTCGGGGCAGAGGCGCCTATTGTGTTGACAGGGGCTGCGATCGGATCCAACTTGGGCCGCCTGTTCCGCATGGAGCAAAAGACTTTGATGTTGCTGGTCGGCTGTGGGGCTGCCGGGGCGATTGCCGGTATATTCAAAGCTCCGATTGCTGGGGTGGTGTTTGTGGTGGAAGTGCTGTTGTTGGACCTGACGATGACGTCGGTACTTCCTTTGCTTATCACTTCGGTGACGGCTGCGACTGTTTCCTATATTTTTACGGGTACGGAAGCAATGTTTCCGTTTTCCCAGACCGAAGCGTTTGTGATCGAGCGTATTCCTTATGTGCTGTTACTAGGTGTTTTCTGTGGTTTGGTGTCTCTCTATTTTACCAAAGTCATGAACCGGGTCGAGGGGATGTACCGGAACTTGAATAATTACTGGAAGAAATTCGTCGTTGGGGGGATCATGCTGAGTGTGCTGATCTTCATATTTCCTCCGCTCTATGGTGAAGGTTATGATACGATTTCGTCTTTGTTGAACGGGCAGTTCTCCCATATAATGGATAAGAGTATGTTCTATAGTCTGAACGATACCTATTGGGGATTGCAGATATTCCTTACGCTGATCTTGTTGTTTAAGGTTTTTGCTTCGAGCGCGACGAATGCTGGAGGCGGGTATATTTGCTCCCAGTTTGTATTTAGGATGCATTGCCGGATTCGTGTTTGCGCATGCGTCCAACTATTTTCCCTTTACGATGTATCTGTCGGAGAAGAACTTCGCCTTGTTGGGAATGGCGGGTATCATGTCCGGTGTCATGCATGCGCCGCTGACCGGTGTCTTCCTAATTGCCGAGCTGACCGGCGGGTATGCTCTTTTCCTTCCACTGATGATCGTATCTGTGAGCTCCTATATCACGATCAAGATGTTTCTTCCACACAGTATCTATTCGATGCGTCTGGCCCAGAAAGGTGAGTTGCTTACCCATCATAAAGACCGTGCCGTGTTGACGTTGCTGAATACCGACAGTGTGATCGAGCGCGACTTCCTGACTGTCTCTCCCGAAATGTCCTTGGGAGATATGGTGAAGGTAATTGCCAAGAGCGGGCGAAATATGTTCCCCGTTATCGACGAACGGGGTATCCTGTTGGGGCTTGTTCTGTTGGACAATATCCGGAACATTATGTTCCGCCCTGAGTTATATAATCGGTTTCACGTCTCCAAGTTCATGGTTTCGGCACCTGCCAAGATCCAGGTAGGGACGCCGATGGAACAGATCATGCGTATCTTTGACGATACGAAGGCCTGGAACCTGCCGGTTGTAGACGAGGAAGGACGGTATATCGGCTTTATGTCCAAATCGAAGATATTTAATTCATACCGCGAAGTGCTGGTTGAAAACTTTTCAGGAGATTAAAAAATGAAGAAAGAAGATTTACGAATCGTTTATATGGGCACTCCCGATTTTGCGGTGGAGAGCCTGCGTGCCTTGGTTGAAGGCGGATACAATATAGTAGGGGTGATTACGATGCCGGACAAACCGGTCGGCCGTCATGGCAGTGTCTTACAGGCAAGCCCGGTGAAGCGATATGCCCTGTCGAAGGGATTACCGGTACTCCAGCCCGAAAAGTTGAAAGATGAGGCTTTTCTTTCCGAGCTGCGGGCTTTGAAAGCGGACTTGCAGATCGTCGTCGCTTTCCGTATGCTGCCGGAGGTTGTCTGGAATATGCCGCGTCTGGGAACGTTTAACCTCCATGCCTCTTTGCTTCCCCAATACAGGGGGGCGGCTCCTATCAACTGGGCGGTGATCAACGGAGATACGGAAACCGGTGCGACCACCTTTTTCCTGACTCACGAGATCGACACAGGTAAGATCATCCGCCAGAAGCATTTGCCTATAGCCGATACGGATGATGTGGGGATCGTCCATGACGGCTTGATGACGATGGGAGCCGGGCTAGTACTGGAAACCGTCGATTTGTTGTTGGAAGGAAAAACAGATGCCGTTCCTCAGGAAGAATTTTATAAAGATCCTTCCGAACTCCGTCCCGCTCCGAAGATTTTCAAAGAAACTTGCCGTATCGATTGGCTTCAGCCGGTGAAAAGGGTTTATGACTTCATCCGCGGCCTGTCTCCTTATCCGGCTGCCTGGACTGAAATCGTTTCTCCGGAAGGCGTGCGCACCTCTTTGAAAATCTATCAGGCAGAGAAGTGCCCTGCCGCACATAAACTTCCCGTCGGAACCATCCGGACCGACCGTAAAAGCTATATCGATATCGCAGTGGAAGATGGATATTTGCGTCTGCTGTCCGTGCAACTGGCCGGTAAGAAACGTCTGCCGGTTACGGATTTCCTGAATGGGTTCAAGCAGATAGGAGAATATAAAGTCGATTGATAAAGAAGGGGGAAATGTCTTGAAAGCCCCTTGCCGGCGGTGTCAAAACAGCCTTTGCCACAATAAAGGGGCTGTCTGAAAAGTGTTCTCAAGGACGAATGAGTGACTTTTTAGACAACCCCCTGATGTTTGGATTATGCCTATGTGTCCGGTGGTGTTACCCGTATCTCAGCTTATTTCTGTTTCCGGTTGAATTTGTCCAATACCTTTTCCTGGAATAATTGCATCAACTCGTAGAAGCTGGGGATAAACATCGTGGCGAAAATGGTGTTTATCGCCATACCGAATACGACTGCCGCGCCTAAGGACAGGCGGCTTCCTGCTCCGGCCCCCGTTGCAAATAGCAAAGGCATGACTCCTAAGACGAATGCGAATGAAGTCATCAGGATCGGACGCAGACGGACATGGCCGGCTTCGAGTGCGGCTTCGCGTATCGGATTGCCGGCCTTATGGTAGTCACGGGCAAATTCGACAATCAGGATGCCGTTCTTCGCAGAGAGGGCGATCAGCAGGATGATACCGATTTGTGTATAGATGCTAACTGGCACGCCCATGACGAAACAACCCAAAATGGCCCCTAACAGGGCGATCGGAAGTCCCATAATCGCGGCGATCGGGCTTGTCCAACTTTCATACTGGGCCGAAAGAACCAGGAAGGCGACCAAAAGAGCCATTGCAAAGACGAGCATGGTGGTGGAGCCTGCTTTCGTTTCCTGATAAGCGACGGATGTCCATTCATATCCGAAATTATTGCCTAACTGCTCCTGTACGAGTTCTTCCATAGCCTGGATCGCTTCGCCGGAACTATATTTCGGATTGGCTATGCAGGTGATGGATGCCGACTTATACATATCATACAGGTTGATCTGGTCCAATCCCAACTGCTCCTTCACCTCCGTAAAGGCGGAGAAAGGAACCATTTTGCCTGACTTGTTTTCGAGGCTCAGGTGCAACACGTCATCTATAAGCTTTTGAGCCTGGTCATTGGCCTCGATCTTTACCTGGTAGATACGCCCGAATTCGACGAAGTCGTTTACATAGGCAGCCCCCATGTAGTAGCTTAAAGTCGCGAAAACCTGGTTGAGCTGCAGGCCGAGCAATTGCACCTTGTCGCGGTCGATCTCCAGTTTGTATTGCGGAACGTTGGCTTGATACATGCTGGAAAGATTGAGCAATTGCGGTTTGCTCCGGTACGTGGCTTGCAGTGTTTCGATGGCATGCCGCATCTCCGTCGGTCCCAGGTTCTTACGATCCTCCAATTGGAGTTGCAGGCCTCCCGAAGCCCCCAATCCGGGGATGGCAGGAGGGACCATTGCGAATATCTGTGCTTCCTGGATGCCGTAGGCTTCGCGGTTGAAACGGTTTACGACGTCCGAGGCGGTATGCTCTTTTCCTTTTCGCTCGTTCCAGTTTTTCAGGATCACGAAATAGGTCCCGGTGTTCGAGAGTTCGCCGCCACCCATAATGGAGAAACCGTTTACCCCGATATAGGTCTTGACTTCGGGATAACTGTCGAGGATCTTGTCGATCTGTTTTCCGACGGCTTCCGTACGGCTCAGGCTGGCTGCCGGCGGGAGCTGGGTGGATATCAGGAAATAACCGTCATCCTCTTCCGGAATGAAAGTGGTAGGCCAGCGCATGAACATGGCAATGGCAATGACCGTTATGATCCCGAATATCACCATCGTGACAAGCGGGCTTTTCAGCATGCGGCCGACAATGGCGTCATATATTTTCTGGGTTTTGTCGAATCCCTTGTTGAAGGCTTTGAATACAAAGAATTTCGGCTCTTTGTTTGCTTGCAGGAACAGGGCGCACAGGGCGGGCGTAAGCGTCAGCGAGTTGAACCCGCTTAAGACGGTGGCGGCTGCGATTGTCAGGGCAAATTGTTTGTATAATTGGCCGGAGATACCGCTGATGAAGGTCGTCGGGATAAAGACCGCCAGCAATACCAGCACGACGCCTACGATCGGGCCGACAATTTCACCCATAGCTTCGGTCACGGCTTCACGGGCGGTATATTTCCCCGTATCCATCAGTCGCGACGAGTTTTCCACCACCACGATCGCATCATCCACCACGATCGCGATGGCCAGGATCAACCCGAACAAGGTCAACATATTGATCGAGAATCCTAAGGCCGACATGACCGCCAGTGTTCCGATCAGGGAGACGGGGATGGTGATGCAGGGGATGATAACGGCACGGAAATTCTGGAGGAACAGGAAAATTACCAGTATGACGAGAGCTGTTGTTTCCAGGAAGGTGACGAGCACTTCGTCGATGGAGGCATTGATTACTTGTGTCGTGTCCAGTGTCACATCATAAACGACTCCTTCCGGTAGGTTTGCTGCCAGCTGCTCCATTTTCTCCCGTACCCCTTTGGCCACTTCCAGGGAGTTGGAACCGGGGAGTTGGTAAATGGCTATGGCGGCACTCGGCTGGCCTTTCAACTTGGAGGTGACATTATAAGAAGAACTGCCTAATTCGATACGGGCGACATCTTTCAACCGGAGAATTTTTCCGCCCTCTTCCGTACGGAGGATGATGTCTCCGAATTCTTCCGGAGTCGTCAAACGGCCTTTTACCGTCAGTGTGTACTGGAACGGATTGTCTGCTTTGGCTATTGGCTGCCCGACGTAACCGGCTGAAACCTGTGTGTTCTGTGTCGAGATCGCCTGGAAGATCATATCCGGAGTGAGGTTACGGATACGCATGGCGTTCGGGTCGAGCCATATGCGCATACTGTAGCTTCCGGCTCCCATGACATTGACGGAGCCAACACCCGGCAGACGCGTCAGTTCGTCCGTCATGTTGAGGCTGGCGTAGTTGCTCAGGTATAGACCGCTGTATGTGGAGTCACGGGAGCTTAGCGTCAGCATCATAACAATGTTAGATGATTGCTTCTTGGTGGTGATGCCTTGTACGATCACGGCTTCCGGCAGACTACTTTGTGCAATGCTGACACGGTTCTGCATCATGACGGTCGCCATGTCGATATCGGTTCCGACTGTGAATGTGACGGTGAGTGAATAGGCTCCGGAGCTGGATGAATTGGAACTCATATAAAGCATTCCGTCCACACCGTTTACCTGTTGTTCAATGGGTAATCCTACGGTCTGTGCCACTGTTTCCGCATCTGCACCCGGGTAGAAAGCTGAAACTTGTACGGTCGGCGGTGTGATTTCCGGATATTGCGCAATGGGAAGTATATGTAGCGTGGCTAATCCGGCTACCACTAGAATCAGTGCGAGGACGGTAGCGAATATCGGTCTGTTTATGAAGTATTTTACCATAGCTTTTTATTTTATAGGCTTAATACTCATACCGTCTCTAACTTTCAACAGGGCGGTTGTCACGTACTGTTCGTTAGGGCGGATACCGCTGATGACTTGACGAAGCGTATCGTTTACCAACTGTCCGGGTTCGATATGACGGTATCGTACGATATTCGAGTCGTTTACTATGTACAGGAATTTTCCTAACTGGTCGGTTCCAATGGAGGCATCGCGTACGAGGACAGCGTTTTTCTGTTCGCTGTAGGGCAATGTGATCGTTACGTACAGCCCACTTTTCAGTTCGCCGTCTTTATTTTCGAGATTGGCACGGACGTTTAGCGTACCGGTTGACAGATCGACGTTAGGGGAGAGGTAGTCCAATGTCCCGGTATACCTTTGCCGTCCGTCCTGTCCGAGACGTACGGAAACGTGGGTAGGCATCTTGACGTACGGATCGTTCTGGGCGGCAATCATTTTCATCCGCATGAACTGGTTATCTTCGATATTGAAGTTGGCGTACATGATGTCATCTTTGTATAAGGTTGCCAAAGTGACGGGTTGGACGGCACCGTTGATATAATTGCCCACGTCATAGCTTGCACGGGTGACACGTCCATCATAAGGGGCCCGGATATAGCAATAGCTCAGGTTGGTTCGGGCTGTTTTCAAAGCTGCTTCGGCATTGTTTACAGATGCCTCCATTTCCGCTGCAGTCGATTCGGCTTGTAAGACTTGTATTTGACTGACGGCCCCGCTTTTAGCCGCTTCTTTCATGCGTTCGTAATTACTGCGGGCATATTCGGTCTGGGCTTTTGCCGTGTTTAGCGCGGCTTCCGCTTGGGTGACATTGTTCAGGTAGACTTCCGGTTCGATTACAAATATCAGGTCGCCCTTTTTAACTTTTGCACCCGGCACAAGTTGTGAGGATTGCAGGTATCCGTTTACGCGTGCTACCAGGTTGACTATACGGTCGGAGCTCAAATAGCCCGGATAGTCTTTTGTCAGCGTGATATCTTGTACGACAGGCGTTGCAACACTGATGGAAGGGGCTGGCATTTCCGTCTGGAGACTTTTCTCTTTACATCCTGTCAACAGGACAATGGACAGTCCTACAATCCCTATTTTAATAGTAGTCTTCATCTCTTTTATTTTTTAATTCTTAATTATCAATTTTCATTTTCCCAACCGCCGCCTAGCGCCTGATAAAGCTGGATCAGGCTTAGCAGGGAGGAGCCTCTGGCTTGTGTCAGCTCGTTTTCATAGGAAAGGAGGGAGCGTTGTGCGTCCAGGACATTCTGGAAAGGAGTAAGTCCCTGTTTATAGAGGTCGAGCGAAAGCTCCAATGTCTGCTTCCCCTGATTGACGACTTCCCGGAGCGCGACAATTTGTTTGATCGAGTTCTTGTAGGAATTCATGGCATTGTCCACTTCCTGGACAGCTGTCAGTACATCCTGATTGAATTGTCGGATCGACTCGTCGAGCTGGGCTTTTGCCAGCCGTGTCGCCTGCGCCAACTTTGTTCCCTGGAAGAAATTCCAGGAGATGACGGGGGCGATCTCGTAGGTGAAGCTGCTATGATTTACCAGTTTGTCTAAATCATGCGAAGCGAATCCCACCGATCCTTTGACGAAAACTTTCGGCCACCAGTCTGATTTGGAGGCGCCGAGCGATGCCGCCCGTGCGTTTACTAGGCGTTCAGCCGCCCGGATGTCCGGCCGGCGTAGTAGCAGGTTTGCGGGAATGCCGATGCCGATTGTCTCGATGTATTCCGGCAATGGCTTCCGTGTTTCCATGATTTCCCGGACGTCCCAGGGATAAAGTCCCATCAGTACGCCCAAAGCGTTTGTGTACTGGATGATTCCGGCTTCCAACATGGGGAGAGAGGCTTTTGTGTCGTAGTAGACGGATAAGGCTTGTGCGACATCTAATTTTGAGACAAGCCCTGTTTCGTACCTTTTTTCTGTGATCTTGACGACCGCCTGTTGCGACAGGCAGTTCTTTTTGACAACTTCCACTTCTTGTTGCAGTTTCCGTAAGTTGATATAGGCGGATGCCACTTGGGCGCAAAGGGAGACCATCACGGCGTTGTAGTCCTCTTTGGAGGCTGCAAAGTTCTCCTTTTGGGCCTTTACGCGGTTGCGGATGCTTCCGAATACATCGATTTCCCAGTTCATAGACAGGGCGGCATCGCTGTATTGGGTTATCGTCTGCGGCAGATTGCTTGTATGCCCGCTACTTTGTTGCCGGGTCCAGCCGGCAGCGAGTCCCAGGATTGGCGAATAGCTACCTTGTTGTATACGCAGATTGGCTTTTGCCATAGCGATACGGTCTGCCGCCATCAGTACGGAGTAGTTCTGCTTTACGGCTACTTCAATCAGCGAGTCCAGGGTGGGATCATTGAAGTTTTTCCACCACTGGTCGTCTACCGGTAATGTCTGTTGAAAATCACTGTCGTTTTCCTGCCACGCTTCCGGTAATGCGTGATCCAGGTATTTGTGTTCTTTCTGCGCCGGCAGCGTTATCGGCAGGAACAGGCAGAGCACAGCATAACACCATGTACGTATGTGCATAATTTTTTGTTTAGATTTAGCCATTAAAGAACAGACTTGCCGTATAATTGTTTGCCTCTTTTTATTTCTTTCTGTTTATTTTATACGTGGGATGCTTTGTATCTTTGCCACGAAATGAAATGAGAATAACAATGGGAAAGAAAGAAGAATATAAAGAAAAGAATCTACGGTTTTTAGAAGAAGTGGCTACCGGTGAGGGAGTCGTCAGGCTTCCTTGTGGTGTGTTGTATAAGGAGATAGAGAAAGGGACCGGTGTGGTTTCACCGGAACTGACGGATGTCGTTTCCGTCCATTACCGTGGAACGCTGGCCAACGGACGCGAGTTCGATAATTCCTGGAAACGGGGATGTCCGGAGGCATTCCGCCTCAATCAGGTGATCGAAGGATGGCAGGAAGCACTCCGGCGGATGCATGTGGGAGACCGTTGGATGATTTATATCCCGTATACATTAGGTTACGGGACACGTACATCCGGTCCGATCCCCGGTTATTCCACACTGCTGTTCGAAGTCGAACTGTTGGGGATTGCATAATTTTCCTTAAGGCTCTTTTTCAGTTTCCGATAGACATATATGAATGCCGGGACGAGGAAGAGGTCTGCTGCTATCCAGGCGGTCGGATCGCCAAAGCAAACAGCTAAGAATCCGAATATCGGTACGGCATAGATACTGACCAGCGTGCGTGCGATCATTTCGGAAACTCCGGAAAGCATCGCCAGATTGGTGTATCCTGCGCCTTGTATGGTGTAGCGCAGGATACAGAGCAGCCCTAAGATCGGAAAGAAATAGCAAGAAACGTGTAGGAAAAGTACCGTGTTTTTAAGTATTTCCGTTTCCGAAGCGTCTACGAACAGCAATGATATCTTGTCGGAGGCCGACATCAGTATTGTAAAAGTGAAGACGGCATAGATCATCATCAGCAGCGAGCTGGCTTTGATCCCTTGCCAGATGCGTTCGGGTTTCCCGGCTCCGTAGTTTTGCCCCGTATAGGTAGCCATCGCTATACCTAAGCTTTCAAAGGCACAGATAAAGAACATCTTGATTCTCATTGCTGCTGTGAATGCGGCTACACAAGCTGTTCCCAAAGCGTTATTGGCACTTTGGAGCAGGATGCTGCCGATTGCCGTAATGGAGAATTGAAGTCCCATAGGTACTCCGATATATAAAAGATTTTTAGCCAGTGGAAAGCGGAATTTGCGGTCGTCAGCCGTCCCTTTCAGAACTGGAAAATGCTTGTACATATAAAAATAACAGAGAAGTGCCGACACACCTTGTGACACGACGGTGGCGATACCAGCTCCTAACACGCCCCATCCCAACACGAGGATACAGAACAGGTCGAGCACGATGTTCAATACGGTAGAGAACAGCAGGAACCAAAATGGTGTTTTACTATCGCCGAGTGCACGTATGATGCTGGACAGCAAGTTGTAGAAGAACGTACAAGGTACTCCGATAAACGTTACGAGCAGATAATAGTAAGCTCCGTGAAAAATATTTTCCGGAGTCTGCATACTTCTCAGGATATCTGCACAGTATACGCTTGTCAGAACCGCAATGACGATCGACATCAGGGCTGCCAGTTGTAAACTGACCGTCACGTACCGTCGCATTGTCTTGTAGTCTCTCGCCCCGAATTTCTGTGCCACCGGAATCCCGAATCCGCAACAACACCCGTTGCAAAATCCTAAAATCAGGAATACGACCGAAGTGCTTGCCCCGATTGCTGCCAGATCATTGATCCCTAAAAATTTTCCAACGATAGCGGCATCCACAAGCGAGTAGGTTTGTTGCAATATATTTCCAAGCAACAGGGGGAAGGTGAAATTGAGAATAATCGGCAGGGGAGCACCCTCCGTCATTTCTTTAGTAGTAGTTGCCATAAATGTGATACCTAAACAATTTTGGGACAAAGATAGGGAAATGGATGGGAAGTTGTTCCGATAAGCGTATACAGATAGTAAAAAAATAGCGATGAAACTTCAATGCCTCATCGCTATTTTTTTGTTAAGCTTAATCGAGTTATTCTCCTTTTTCGATCTGTTCCTGTACGATCGCATCTACGACAGCGACAGTCGTCAGGTTCAGGATGTCACGCGTAGAACTTTCCACGTCGGTGAAGTGGATCGGTTTGTTCAATCCCATCTGGATCGGGCCGATCGTCTCGGTGATACCCAGCGTATCCAATAGCTTATATGCGCTGTTGGCGGAGCTTAGGTTCGGGAAGATCAAGGTATTCACGTCTTGTCCTTTCAGCTTGTTGAACGGGTACATATCGTCGCGCAGCTTCTTGTCGAGGGCGAAGTTTACTTGCATCTCTCCGTCTACCACCATGTCTGGGTATGTCTTATGCAAGAAGTCGATCGCCTCGTGTACTTTCAGCGGACTGCCCTGCTTGTCGGAACCGAAGTTCGAGTAAGACAACATCGCCATCACCGGCTCGTGAGCGAAGAACTTCACGGCGTCGTGCGTCAGGCGGGCGATATCGATCAATACCTCGGCCGACGGATGACGGTTGATCAACGTATCGGCCATAAAGAACGTACCCTTCTTGCACGTCAGGATGTTCAAGGCGCCGAAATGCTTGTAGCTCGGACGGATACCGATGATCTGCTCCGCCATCTTGGTAACCTCCGAGTAGCGGCTGTATACACCCGTCACGAAAGCGTCGGCGTCGCCGGTAGCCACCATCATCATACCAAAGGCGTTACGGTCTACCATCTTCTCGCAAGCCTCCGAGTAGGTCACGCCCTCGCGCGCCTTCTTGTCGGTAAGGATACGGGCGTAGCGGTGGCGGCGTTCCGTCTCACGGTCGTGGCGGAGGTTGACGATCTCGATACCGTCCAGACTGATATTCTCCTCGGCGGCGATCTTGGCCAGACGCTCCTCGTTACCCAGCAAGATCGGGAAACAGATACCTTCCGCTTTCGCCTCGGCGGCGGCTTTCAGCATATTCACGTGGTTCGCCTCCGCGAATACCACCCGTTTCGGGTTCGCTTTCGCCATATCGGTGAACGAGCGCAAGAGTTTATTATCGTACCCCATCATCTCACGCAAATGGTTGGCGTAGCCCTCCCAGTCGGTGATCGTCTTGCGAGACACGCCCGAGTCGATAGCGGCTTTCGCCACGGCGCAAGATACACGGGTCAGCAAGCGGGGATCGAGCGCTTTCGGAAGGATATAGTCGCGTCCGAAAGTGGTTCGTTTCAGCTTATAGGCGGCGTTCACCACGTCGGGGACAGGCTCCTTGGCAAGGTCGGCGATGGCGTAGACGGCGGCCCGCTTCATCTCCTCGTTGATCGCCTTGGCGTGCGTATCCAAGGCGCCGCGGAAGATATAAGGGAATCCCAGCACGTTGTTGATCTGGTTCGGATAGTCGGAACGTCCGGTAGCGAAGATGATATCGTCCCGCGAGGCCATCGCATCGGCGTAGGAGATCTCCGGGTTCGGGTTCGCCAAGGCGAATACGATCGGGTCGGCGTTCATGCTACGTACCATCTCCTTGGTCAATACGTTCGCCACGGAGAGGCCCAAGAATACGTCGGCTCCCACCACGGCCTCCTGCAAGGTCTTGATCGGACGGTCGGTAGCGAACTCCCGCTTGGCGGCGTTCAAGTCCGGGCGGCTGGTAGAGATGACGCCCTTGCTGTCGCACATGACGATATTCTCCTTGCGCGCTCCCAGCATCACGTACAGTCTCGTACATGAGATAGAGGCGGCTCCGGCGCCGTTCACCACGATCTTCACGTCCTCGATCTTCTTGCCAGCGATCTCCAAGGCGTTGATCAGCCCGGCGCCGGAGATGATAGCCGTACCATGCTGGTCATCGTGCATGACGGGGATATCCAGCTCGTTCTTCAAGCGAGTCTCGATCTCGAAACACTCCGGTGCCTTGATATCCTCCAAGTTGATTCCTCCGAACGTGGGCGAGATCGCCTTCACGGTCTGGATAAACTTCTCCGGATCTTTCTCGTTCACCTCGATATCGAATACGTCGATGCCTGCGAATATCTTGAATAGCAATCCCTTGCCTTCCATCACCGGCTTACCGGCCAAGGGGCCTATATCGCCCAGCCCGAGTACGGCGGTACCGTTGGAGATTACGGCTACCAAATTACCTTTCGCCGTATATTCGTACGCGTCCAGCGGATTCTTCTCGATTTCCAGACACGGCTCGGCTACGCCCGGCGAATAAGCCAGGGATAAATCCGTTTGCGTGCTATGAGGCTTTGTCGGGATAACCTCGATCTTACCCGGTTTGCCCTCGGCATGGTACCGAAGGGCCTCCTCTTTTGTAATCTTTGCCATAGGTATGTTTATTAATTATGTTGTTCCTATTTAAAACCACCGCAAAAGTAACAAATTATTATGAGTTGGCTAGGTTTTGCTTACAAATAGTTTTTGGGAAAGCGTGAATAGTAATCCGATTCCCGCTTGTCGGAGTGAAAGTTTATTGTTACATTTGGGTGTTTAATAACTAGGGTCTCTATCCAAGAGAGGCCCATAATCTGAATGATAGTATGGCAGAACCTAAGAAAAGAAGTATCACCGGTAAGCTGGTGGAGAACAAGTTGACGGCGCGCACGGACGATTTCACGTTCAACGTCACTTACGTACAAAGTCGTTCGATCGGCGACTTATGCAAGCTGGCCGCCGCTCGGCTCGGTACGAAATATTCGGCCTCGGAGATTGAAGGTATTTACAGTGAGATCAAGGGTGTGGCCGAGGAGGAGCTGTACTCGGGCAGTACCGTGGAGTTCGGTTTCACGACGAACAGCTTGGGCGTGGAGGGCTCGTTCATCGGCCCGAAGGCGCAGTTCGACCCGGCGCGCAACAAGGTCGTGCTCCGTTCCACGCCCACGGCGGAGATTCGTTCGAAGCTGACGGACATCAGCGTGATCGTCAGCCACGTGGAGGAGGGGCTGCCTACGATCATCAGCGTGACGGACGTAGCGTCCGGTGCCGTGAATACGAAACTGACCCCGGGCGGAGGATTGACCGGCAGCGGGCAACGTATCAAGATCGCCGGCGAGACGGGAGATGCCGTGGGCTTCTTCTTCGTGAAGGACGGCTCCCAAACGTCGGTAGCCGTGCCGATGACCTCCGTGTTGCGCAACGATCCGTCGGCCTTCTCGCTTATCATCCCCGCCTTGGAGGATGGCACGTATTACTTGGAGGTGGCTACTCGCTCGAGTGGCAACAGTAAAGTCTTTTTGAAGGAAGTACGCCGGAATCGCTTCCCTTATCCATTAACCGTGGGCGGAGGTGATGGAGATAGCGAAAGCCCCGATGAGGTTTAACTTTTATTCCGGGTGTCGGAAGTTCTCGTTTCCGACACCCGGAAGCTTTCGTTTCCGATACCCGGAAGCTCTCGTTTCCGATACATGGAAACGTCCGTTTCCGGCACCCGGAAATGACAACTTGCTTCCTTCCCGCATCCTCTCCTCCTTTCTAAAGGTCTTTCCTGAGATTTTTCCCTACCTTTGGCCTCCATAAAACAAGATTACCATCATGGCATTGAAACTTATCCATACGGTCGACTGGCATCCGGGCCGGGCCTTTTTCGGCTCCGACCGGGAATCTCCGGACGAGATATAAGCCGGGATGGATGGATGATTGCGGGAGAGGTAGGCGCTGTTCTCGCGGGACTACGGTGATAGACGGCTTTATTTCTTCCTCCCGTGTTAACATTATTATTTATTATTAAGACTATCGTTGATTTTCATTGACTGTTTAATAAATATTCATACCTTTGGTCTCATAATTTACCGTAGTCCCGCGAGGACTTATAAATTTGAAGAATGATGAAGCACCTACTTTACATATTCTTGGTTTTGGCGGCTTTGTTCGCAGCGATCTATTTACTGCCCGAGCGCTCCCCCTTATTTGAGTATTACAGGCTGAGGCCTATTTTTGAGATCTCCTCTATCCTGCTGCTAATCGTTGTCTTATACCTGTACCGGCGGGAGAAGAGGCAAGTCAAGATGATCTTCTCCCGTTTGTCTCAAAAGAATTTCTTCTTGGATTTGGCCATACAGTGTGGAGGCATATACATCTGGGAATTCAAGGATGAGGAGTTCTTTTTCAAGTATCCTGTCGGTGACCAGCCGTCGCGAATCGAGTTGGAGGAGATGTGGAAATTGATACATCCCGATGATCTCATCGCTTTCAAGCTGCAGAGGCAATCCTTATGGAAGGCGGACAAGGAGGTATTCCAATGCCGTGCCCGCTTCGCCGGATCTGATTATGAATGGTGGGAATTCCGCTTTAGCGCCATGCCTGCGTTAGATAATGCGGAGGGAGGCAAAGACGTGAGTGGTATACTTATCAATATCAATGACATGAAGAAACGGGAAAAAGAGCTTATCCTCATGAGGGGATATGAGCAAAAGTTCTTGGCGAACATGAGCCATGAGATACGTACGCCGCTGAACTCTATCGTAGGCTTCTCGAACCTGCTGGCCTCGGAGAAGGACTTAGACGAGGCCGACAAGCAGCTGTTTGCCAAGACGATCAATCAGAGCTGCGATCTGCTGTTGGTGCTCATCAATGATATTCTGGAGGTTTCGAGACTTCAATCGGGACAAATGAAATTCGAGAAAGAGAGCTGCTCCGTCAAGGAGTTGGTGGACGACCTTTACCTCGCCCATCAGTTATTGGTCCCCGCCCACCTACGATTCTCGAAAGAGGCGGAGGGGGATTTGTTTATCTATACGGATAAAAAGAGACTTTCTCAAGTTATAACCAATTTCTTGACAAACGCTTGTAAATTCACGAATAGCGGATATATAAAGTTGGGATTTAAGCATCTGAGGGGCACGGATGAGGCGGCGATATTTGTCGAGGACTCCGGGATCGGTCTATCGGAGGAGGAACAAGAGAAGGTGTTCAGCCGTTTTTTCAAGCAAGATGAATTCAGCCAAGGGGCCGGTCTAGGGTTGTCTATCTGCCAAGGAATCGTACAAAACTTGGGGGGACGGATAGCGCTGAGTTCTAAGCAGGGAGAAGGAAGCCGCTTCTCGGTCGTGCTGCCGGTATATAAGGGGGGATAGTGGAGCGGGAAGCGGATGTCTTGCCGACCCCGGACGGGATTCTCATTTTATTCCTCTTTTTGCTCGATTTTTGTGGATTTACCTCTTTGGGTTATAATGACGATAATTCCATTGCTAGCTTTAGGCCCCCATATGGCAGCGTCTGATCCTTTTAGTAAAAATATTTCTTCTATGTCGTTAACAGGGTAATCTAGGATGTCGAAATCGATAAAAGGCGTGTCATCGATCACGACTAGGGGTTTCCCTTCATTTTTTGATCTAAAGGAAGTTATCGCGTCACGGAGTACCGGATAATATTTTTGCTTAACGTCATCGAAGATAAATTTAACCCCGCTAAAGCGAGATAATAACGATTTCATCTCATTTATATGCCACCGTTCTATATCTTGGGAGCTATAAATACGGCTGGAAGCTTGGACGGGCGAATAGAGTCCTTGATTCTGTTTGTCTTTCTTGAATGCCTTGATTTCTACATTCTCCAACTCGATGGTCTTCCATATATCATCATCTGGCCTTTTATCAGGTTCCGATTGTTCCTGGTCGATTGTTAAAGTCTTGGCCAAAGTATCCAATACGAGATTCTTCCGTATGGAGTCGGTTCCCGGATCGTTCATGATAGGAAGTAGCCTTATCTTGAAGTCCGGAGGCAAAGATTGGAGTGATGAGATATTTTCTAGCTTGAAAAACGGTCGCCCGGAAAGTAGATCGCCATTACTATCTACTAAAAGAAAACTAGACAGTCCGGTCTTGATGTTTTTTTTCTCGAATACGATCCATCTCCTTGAGAAATCCCAAATGTCTTTATAAACGATGGAGTCTTCGGATTGTAACAGTATATATAAAGTGTCTTTAAATTGCAAATGCTCTGGTTTTAAGGCGGAGACTAATATTTGGTCTTCCTTGAAATGTACTTTTATCCCTATTGACAGGGTTGCGGCAGGTAATATAAAGCTTTTTTCTATACCTTCTGTGCTTTTACAGTTCAGATAATAGGTCCTTCCTTCATTTGGGTAAATATTGAAATATCCTAATCCGTTATATAAGGATTTTACGTTTTGTACAATATTACCTCTGTCATCCACGATCTCTCCTGAGATATCTAATGTTTTACCATCTCTGCTTTCTGCCTTGAATGCGACTACGCAGGCGGTATTTAATATCAATCGGCCCCCTTCCGGATAGAATGAGACTGTGTAAGCCTCATTTCCCTCCTTGATATCCGGATTTGATGCGGTCGATTTATCCCCGTGAAGCAATGGGAGAAAGAAAACTAGAACGTTTAATATCAGATGGTACATGATTTTTATTTAGTTTTTTTATTGTAAACTATGTCATTGCCTTTAGGAAATCTATGATATCCGTTGCTATGGGAAAAACGGTTGATGATCATTCTTCGCTCTAAATGTAACAAAAGAATTTATAAACTTAGGACTAAAATACATATATTATGATGTATATTGCTGAAATAGACCTGAAAAAGAAGAAACGACAACTTATTCCCTTGACGCGGATATGTCTCTTTGGCTATGTTGACGGCAAAAGAAAGAACCTAGAAAAAAATTGTACCTTTGCTTTTATAAATATGACAATATATGGCATTGAAACTTATCCATACGGCCGACTGGCATCTGGGCCAGACCTTTTTCGGCTACGACCGGGAGGCGGAGCACGACGCTTTCCTCGGTTTTCTGACAAATCTTTTGGTGGAGCGTGAGACGGATGTCCTGTTGATCGCCGGCGACGTGTTCGACGTGACGAACCCTTCCGCCGGGGCGCAACGTCGTTTCTATCGTTTCCTGAAAGAGGCGAATCGCCGGAATCCGGGCTTGCAGATCGTGATCATCGCCGGCAATCATGACTCCGCGATCCGTCTGGAAGCCCCGAATCCCTTGCTGGAGGAATTGAATACCTCGATTGTCGGTATCGTGGGGAGGACGGATTCCGGGGAGATCGACCTCGCCTCGCTCGTCGTCCCTTTAAGGAACCGGGCGGGAGAACGGGAGGCGCTTTGCCTGGCGGTGCCTTTCCTCCGCCAAGGAGATTACCCGGCGGCGCCCGAGGGAGAGCTTGATTCGTATGTGGCGGGCATCGGCCGGATGTACCGGCGGCTCTATGCCTATGCGGATGCCCGGAGGAACCCCGGCGAGGCGATCGTAGCCTTGGGACACCTCCACGCTACCGGAGCCGAGTTGTCGGACGACGACCGGAGCGAGCGCGCCATCATGGGAGGTCTGGAGTCCGTATCCGCGGATACCTTCGACGCCGGGATCGCTTATACGGCGCTGGGGCATATCCATAAGGCGCAACGGATCGGCGGGCGCGAGGCGGTACGTTACGCCGGAAGCCCGCTTCCCATGTCGTTCTCGGAGAAGAATTACCGGCATCAAGTGATAGCCGTAGCGGTCGAGGAGGGGAAGGTCGCTGGTATCGAGGCGATCGAGATCCCAAGAGTCGCGGACTTGCTGCGTATACCGGACAGCCCGTTACCACCGGAGGAGGTCTTGCGATGCCTTGCCGGGCTTCCGGAGCCGGAGGAGGGCAGGGAGGACGAGAGCCGCTGGCCTTACGTGGAGATACGGGTCCTGCTGACGGAGCCGGACCCTACGTTCCGCCATCGGGTAGAGGAGGCGTTGGTTGGGAAGGCGGTCCGCCTCACCTCCATCGTTCCTTCGTATCCCCGGCGGGAAGGGGAGGCGGAGGAGAGGGCCTTATCGTATAATGATTTGCAAAAGATAGCCCCGCTGGATATGCTGAGACATACGTTTGCCGTGAAATACGGAGGCGAGTTGCCCGAGGAGATAGAGACATTGTTTAATGAGGTGATGAGGGAGGTTTCTTTATGAGAGTGCTGGCGATCAGAGGACGCAATCTGGCGTCGCTGGAAGGAGAGTTTTCCATTGATTTTACGGAAGAGCCTTTGGCTTCGGCGGGTATCTTCGCTATATCCGGGCCTACCGGGGCGGGAAAATCCACGTTGCTGGATGCCATGTGCCTCGCCCTTTTCTCCCGTACGCCGCGAACGGAGCTGGCGAAGGAGAATAACGTGCGGCTGAGGGACGTGCAAGAGGAGGTGTTGCCGCAAAGCGACCCCCGCTTCCTCTTGCGCCGCGGGACGGCCTCGGGCTACGCCGAGGTGGATTTCGTGGCGCTGAACGGGTGTCGGTATCGCGCCCGCTGGTCCGTATCCCGGGCCCGGGAGAAGGAGAGCGGACGTTTGCAGGCCGCCCGCCTTACATTATATAATATAGATGCCGGGAAAGAGGAGCCGGGAACCAACAAGGACCTGCAAGCCCGTATCATCGAGCTGATCGGCCTGACTTTCGATCAGTTCACCCGCTCGGTACTCTTGGCCCAGAACGATTTCTCTACCTTCCTAAAAGCGGAGCAGGGCGAGAAGGCCTCCTTGCTGGAAAAACTGACCGGTACGGAGCAATACTCGGAGATCTCCCGCCGGATCTTCGCCAAGAACACCGAGGCGAAGGAGGCCTACGAGCAGCTATACGCCCGCGTACAAGGCATAGAGCTTCTATCGGAGGAGGAGGTGGAAGCCTCCCAAACCCGCCTTTCGGCCTTGGAGGTGGAGCTGGCCCGTCTGGAGAAGGCGAAGGTCGAGCGGCAAAGCCTGCGGGAGGCCGTGAAAGCGGCCGAGGTCCAGATCGCCTCGAAGGAAAAACAGCGGGAGGAGAACGCCCGTTTCTTGGAACGGGCGTTGGCATCGCTGGAAACCTCAAGGAAGGAGTATGAGCAAGGAGAGGTGCGATTGGCGAGGACGGATGAGGAATCAAAGAGTTTGCGACTGGAATTGCAACAGGCCCGGAAACTGGACGTGCAACTGGAATCGGCCTTGAAAGCCCGCTCCGAGGCCGATGAACGGATGAAAGACTTCTCCCGGCGGAAGCAGGAGGCGGAAGAGAAACTCCGGAAGGTGGAAGAGCGGCAGAAGAAAGCCTCGGAGGAATGGGACAAGCTGACGTCGTGGCGTGAACGTTACCGGAGCAAGGAGGGGATCGCCGAGCAACTGTCGGCCTTATTGATCCATCTGAATACCTGCCTCACGGCTCGCCGGGCGGTCGAGCGGTCGGACAAGGCCTTGCTAGCCATCCGGCAGAAAATCCAGCGGTTGGAGGTTCGGAGGCAATCCTTGCGGCGGGAAGCGGAGGCACACGCCAAGGAACAGGTAAAGATCGAGGAAGAGCGGAAGTCCGTATCGCTTGCCCTCAAGGAATTGGAACCGGAGGCTTTGGACTGGTCGATCGAGACCTGCCGTACGGAACGGGAGCGTTTATTGCTGGAGCAAGCCCAGTTCGTGACGACTGGCGATATCAAAAGCCTGCGGGACAAGCTGACCGCCGGAACGCCTTGTCCGGTCTGCGGAAGCCTTGAGCATCCTTTCGCCTCTCACGAGGCGCATGAGCGTCTGTTGGCCTTGGCGGATCGCATCTCGGAAGCTACCCTGCGCCTCAAGCGGCTTCTCGACCGGAAAGAACGGCAGGAGGCCTGCGGGAAACAACTCGCCGCCCTGCAACAGAAAGAACTGGAGCTGCATAAACAACTCGCCGCGGACGAGAACGCACGGACGGAATTAAGGAACCAGCTACAATCCCTGTCCGAGCAAATCGACCGGGAAGAACTGGATAAGCGGGAGCAGCAGGAGAAGCTGTCCCAATCCCTATCCGCCGCCAACGCCCTGTTCGGGAACGACGCATGGCAGACGGGCTGGAACAAGGACCCGGAAAGCTTCCGGGAGACCTTGACGGATTTCGCCCGGCAGTGGCAAGCCAACGGGGAACGCTTGCGGGAATTGGAACGGGAGCGGAGCGCCTATCAAGCGGAACGGGAGTCGTACGAGGCTTTCCTCCCTCCCTTGCGCAAGCAGTACGAAGACGCCGCAAAAGCCTACGACGAGAAGAATCAATCCTATACCCGCTTGCGTTCGGAGCGGAATCTCCTGCTGGGAGGCCAGCCCGCCGACCAGGTGGAACGTACCTTCCACGAACGGGTGGAAGCCTTGAAGAGCCATTTGAAGCAGCTGCAAGAGAGTACAACGAGGCACGCCGGCGAGGTGGAGCAATACCGGGGGATTACGGAACAGATCAAGAAGGATCTGGTGGAGACTTCCGGCCTTCTTTCCGCACGCCGGCAAGAACTGGATAACTGGTTGGCCGCCTACCAAGAGACCTACGAAGGCAAGACGCTGGAGGAATCCCTGTCGGAAATGACGGCCCAAAAGTCTGAATGTAGTTTCCGTCTGCGTACGCACGAGGAGAATAAGCGGAAGATAGCCGGCTTCCAGCAAGAGCTCTCGGAGCGGAGGGCGATGAGCGAGCGTTGGGCGAAGCTGAATGAATTGGCAGGCTCGGCGGATGGCGCCAAGTTCCGTAGGATCGCCCAAGGCTACACCTTGGATGTCTTGTTGAGTTACGCAAATGTGCAATTGCGGCAACTATCTCGGCGTTACCGATTGGAGCGTGTGCCGGATACCTTGGCCTTGCAGGTGATCGACCAGGATATGTGCGATGAGATCCGTACCGTGCATAGCCTTTCCGGAGGGGAGTCTTTCTTGGTCTCGCTGGCCTTGGCGCTAGGCTTGTCCTCGCTCTCCTCGAACCGGATGAAGGTTGAGAGCTTGTTTATCGATGAGGGCTTCGGCTCTTTGGATGCGGAGACATTGCGGGTCGCTATGGATGCCTTGGAGAGCCTGCGTACGCAAGGGCGCAAGATCGGCGTTATCTCGCACGTACAGGAAATGACGGAACGTATTCCCGTGCAGATTCGGGTGAACCGGGCGGGAAACGGACGGAGTTATCTGGAAGTCATATAGCTTTACCAGCCATTGTGATGGATCTGTTGGACGTTGTATTTGTTTTTGGGAGTCTCTTTCTGCATGGGGTATCCAACAGGTATGACGTTCAACGGCATGATATGATCCGGTAGCCGAAGCTCTTTCCGAACGATCTCAATCCGGTCCGGATAGGGGTAAACAGCCGTCCATACGGCTCCCAATCCCATGGATTCGGCGGCAAGTAGCAGGTTTTGCGAGGCGGCGGAACAATCCAGAAACCAAGCGTTGGAGGATTTGATCGTATCGCCGCAAACGACGATCGCTTGCCTTGTCTCTTTCAGCATCCGGGCGAAGGGAAGGCCTTCGGCCATCGTATCCAAGGCTTTCCAGTCGGTTACGATAATGAATTCCCAAGGTCGCCTGTCACGGGAGGAAGGGGCGGCCATTCCGGCTCGTATCAGTTTGTCTATCTTTTCCTTTTCTACCGGGCGATCTTTGTACTTACGTACGCTTTTGCGGTTGAGTATCGTTTCCAAGGTCTGTTTTTCCGGTTCCTGCCGTTGGCTTTCCGTAGAGGAGCAGCCCATGAGGAAAACGGTGATCAAGAAGAAAAGACAGATTCTCATAAAGACGGGTTTATATGGATTTATAACGGATTATTTGCTTAATATCAACGTAGAAGGCATCTTCTGCAAGGCTTCTTTCCGGTGCTCGGAGACATCGTTCCATGTCTTATAACTGATCAGCATGAAGTTGAAGCCGTTGAAAGACTGGGGTGTAAGGTCTTTCTCTCGTAGAAGCGTGGTCTGCTTCACGTCTTCCGTGAATCGCAGGATTCCTTCCTTGATCACCTCGTTCCCCGGGGTCGTACTGCTGGATTTATCAAGTACGCTGGCCGAGCCGTGTGTAGACTTCAATAAGGTCTGGGCGTATCCCAACAGGAATAAATCCTCCTCGGAGTCGATGACCACGATCACGTTCGATGCCTTGACGAAATTCCGGTTCACGAATACACCTACCGGGCAATTGCTTTGCTCGATAAACATCTTCGTCTTGTCTTTCAATAAGGCACCCGGATAAAACCAGGATTCCGGAGCCTTGAAGCGTTTGAAATAACGGTTGTAGAACGAGGCCCGGTAATGGCTTGCCGCTATATCGTCCGGTGTGTTGCTCATCGATATCCCGGAACCGACCAAAAGGAAATCGTACCCCTCATTGTTTACGATGCTACAAATATCCACTCCGGCGTTGTTCGATACCTCGTAGCGGGTCTGTATCTGAATGCCCAGCTTCTTGGCCCCGTAAAGGATCGGGCCGAAGCTGACTTCCTCGAAATTATCCGTGTGTAGCGGGTTTACATCCGAGCCAACCGTCAAATGCAGTGCCGTCAGCTCCAGTTTGTTTTTGCCTTGGGCGAACATCTGGTAGGCTACGTCCAGCATGATCTGTCCATTTCCGGCTCGTCCGAAGGACAACAGTACCTTGAATATCCCCTCCAATGGCATTCTCTCTTTTTGCTCCATCAGCTTGTCATGCGTCCGGTAACAGAATTTGATGAATGAGACCAACGGTGTTGTCATAAAGGTGGTGACCAGCGTCATTAGCACTAAGATCACGAATACAGAAGGTGTCAATATCCCCATCTCGTACCCGATCGTCAATACGACCAGCTCCATCAACCCGCGGGTGTTCATGAGTGCCCCTATGTATAGGCTATCCTTCCAGCTCTCACCCACGAATCGGGCGGAGAACATCGCTCCCCCAAACTTTCCCGCGATGGCCACGACTATGAAGATAAGGCATAGCCACCATAACTCAGGCTTGTTTAGAAGACCTATTTCCGTACGTAATCCGGTGGATACGAAGAATAAGGGAAGAAATAGCGCAAGGGATACATCCTCTACTTTCTCGGTCATGATCTTGCGGAATTTGACATTTCCCGGCATCACCACCCCTGCGATAAAAGCGCCGAACAAGGCATGCAATCCCAATATCTCAGTCAGATAAGCCGAGGTGATCAATAGCAAGAAGATGAAAGCGACCAGCCCCTTGTCGATTACCTCCTTGTTGTGGTAAATATGTCCGATCATCCGCAGGAATGGCCGCACCGCCAAAAACATAAACACTATGTAAAGGACTGAGAATAAAATGTTGTAAACGGCACTTAGCATCGAACCCGCTTGTGCGATCGCTATGACAACCGCTAGCAAGCACCATGCGGTGATATCCCCATTCGCTGCGCTTGCCAACGAGATGGTACCCAAATGTGTCTTGGTAAGTCCTTTCTCTTGGATAATACGTGCCAATACGGGAAAGGCGGTAATACTCATGGCGATACCTATAAACAAGGCGAAAGAGAGGAAAGGCGTACTCTTATCCGCATATTTGTCGTACACGAAATAGGCGGTCAGCATACCGAAAAAGAAGGGGACGATCGTACTGGTATGACTGATTAAGATCGTCTCTTTCAGCTTTTTCCTTACCTCGGAGATATTAAGTTCCATCCCGATAGCGAACATAAAGAGTATAAGTCCGAATTGACTCAGCATATTTATATTCACCAACGATTCCACAGGGAAAAGGAAGGCGGAAGCCTCCGGGAATAAATTGCCTAATACGGACGGCCCTAGCACGATTCCGGCAACGATCTCGCCGATGACGGTGGGTTGCCCGATCTTCTGGAATAACCAACCGAACAAACGGCACGTAAGCAATATCGTGATGATTTGTAAAAGCAGAATTCCTATGGAAGACTCGATATTATGTACTAATAATTGAGTAAATATGGTAAATCCCTCTTCTAAATTACTAGGTGCGTTTTGGATGGACGCAATCGAATTTTCCAGTTGCTGACTTTCTCCTTCTTTGGCGATAAAGTACATCAGCGAACCGAAAATGAGGATCATCATTAGGTAAAAGGCTATACTTTTTGTTCCTTTGCTCATCTTTGTACGGTTTACCGCGAATATAAGAAATATCCTAATATTATCAATGGGTATGTTTTTTTCTTTTATCTTTGCCGAGAACCAAATTATAATAAATCATGGAGTCTCTAAATCTGATAAAAAATGACCCGTGGCTGGCCCCTTATGAGGCGGCTATAGAAGGCCGGTATCAATACGTGATTGATAAAGAAAAGAGCCTGACGAATAATGGTAAACTAACCTTATCCGAGATGGCTTCCGGATATCTTTATTTTGGGTTACACAAAACCACGAAAGGCTGGGTGTTCCGTGAATGGGCGCCGAATGCTACCGCTATTTATTTGATTGGAACATTCAACGGATGGCAGAAAGATAATAAATACAAGCTTAAACGTAAGGCGAATGGCGTATGGGAGATCGCTTTGACCGATGCGCAGATGTATCATGAGGACTTGTTTAAGTTGCTGGTCGAGTGGGACGGCGGTAGCGGAGAACGTATTCCCGCATGGACTCGCCGGGTGGTGCAAGATGAGCAATCTAAGATATTCAGCGCTCAAGTATGGAACCCGGAGAAACCTTATAAATTCAAGAATAAACGGTTCAAACCTAAGAAGTCTCCCCTTTTGATCTACGAGTGCCATATCGGTATGAGCACCAACGAGGAGAAGGTGGGGACGTATAATGAATTCCGTCAAAATATATTGCCTCGTGTAGCGAAGGATGGTTATAACGCCATTCAGATCATGGCTATACAAGAACATCCCTATTATGGATCGTTCGGCTATCACGTAAGTAGCTTCTTCGCCGCCTCTTCCCGTTTCGGTACGCCGGACGAGTTGAAACAACTGATCGATGAGGCGCACGGGATGGGTCTCGCCGTGATCATGGACATCGTACATAGCCACGCCGTAAAGAACGAGGTGGAGGGATTAGGCCGCTTTGACGGTTCGTATGACCAATATTTCCTGAGTGGCGAACGCCGTGAGCATCCGGCATGGGATTCCCTGTGCTTCAATTATGGAAAGAACGAGGTGCTTCATTTCTTATTGTCGAATTGTAAGTTCTGGCTGGAGGAGTATAAGTTCGATGGTTTCCGTTTCGACGGCGTGACCTCCATGCTTTACTACAGCCATGGCTTGGGCGAGGCTTTCTGTAATTACGGCGATTATTTTAATGGCCACCAAGATGGCGACGCTATCGCTTATCTAACCTTGGCCAATAAATTGATCCATGAGGTGAATCCGGGCGCTATAACGATCGCCGAGGAGGTGAGTGGCATGCCGGGTTTGGCGGCTAAGATAGAGGATGGTGGTTATGGCTTTGATTATCGCATGGCTATGAACATCCCGGACTATTGGATCAAGACGATCAAGGAAAAGAAAGATGAGGATTGGCATCCGTCTTCGATCTGGTGGGAGACGACGAACCGTCGTGCCGATGAGAAGACGATCAGTTATGCCGAGAGCCACGATCAAGCCTTGGTGGGTGATAAGACGATCATCTTCCGCTTGATCGACGCCGATATGTATTGGCATATGCAAAAAGATGACCATAATTTCATGGTAGATAGAGGTATCGCCTTGCATAAGATGATCCGTTTGGTTACGGCTTCTACTATTAATGGCGGTTATCTGAACTTTATGGGAAATGAGTTCGGGCATCCGGAATGGATCGACTTCCCGAGGGAGGGCAATGGATGGTCTTATAAATACGCTCGCCGCCAATGGGATTTGGTGGACAACTTGGATTTGAAGTACCATTTCTTGGGCGATTTCGACCGTGAGATGTTGGAATTGATCGGGGATGTGAAGAATTTCCAAGATACCCCTATCCAGAAGGTTTGGGATAATGATGGCGATCAGATATTGGCTTATATGCGTAAAGACTTGGTTTTTGTGTTCAACTTTAGCCCGACGAAATCGTTCACGGATTACGGTTTCTTAGTTCCGAAGGGAGAATATGAGGTCGTATTGAACACCGACGCTATCCGTTTCGGGGGGTTTGGCTTGGCTGATGATACCATAAGGCATTTCACGCAATTTGATCCGTTATATAAGAAAGAAAAGAAAGAATGGCTGAAACTTTATATCCCGGCACGTAGCGCCGTCGTATTAAGGAAAGTGAAGGTCAAAAAGTAAAACTCTATACACAAAACACGTTATGTTATATCCATTTACATTTAAGCCGATCCTCAAGAAGGTGATTTGGGGCGGTTCAGATATCTGCCCGTTTAAGGGTATTACTCCGGTTGAGAATGGTGTAGGCGAGAGCTGGGAGCTTTCTCATGTTGAGGGAAATTATTCAATCGTCGATAATGGCGAGTTGGAAGGTAAGTCTTTGGATGAGTTGATCCGCTCTTATGGCAAGGAATTGCTGGGAGAGAAGGTGATGGAGAGATTCGGGACGACTTTCCCCTTGCTTATCAAGTTTATCGATGCCCGTGATAATTTATCTATTCAAGTTCACCCGGACGATGAGCTGGCGAAAAAGCGCCACAACTCTTTCGGTAAGACGGAGATGTGGTATGTGATCAAGGCAGAGAAAGGCGCTGGCTTGTATTCCGGTTTCTCTGAGCAAATCGACGCAGAGGAATACGTGAAACGGGTGGAGAACAATACGATCATGGATGTGCTTCAACGTTACGACGTAAATGAAGGTGATGTATTTTTCTTGCCGGCGGGACGTGTGCATGCGATCGGAGCGGGTTGTTTTATCGCCGAGATCCAGCAGACCAGTAATATCACGTATCGTATTTACGATTACAACCGTAAAGATGTGAACGGTAATGGCCGTGAGCTGCATACGGAATTGGCGAAAGACGCTATCGATTATACGTTGTATCCGGATTACCGTACTCACTACAAAGGTCATACGAATGCCACGGTAGAGTTGGCGGACTGTAAGTATTTCACGACAAACCTTTTGGATCTGGATACGATTATGGTTCGTAATTTCTCGGAACTGGATTCTTTTGTCGTTTACATCTGTATGGCAGGCAAGGCTTCCATCCGTGATAATAAAGGAAACGAGATCTTTGTTCACCAAGGTCAAACTGTCTTGATCCCTGCGGATACGGAGGTAATAACCATCTCTCCGGCTCCGGGCGCTAAGTTCATGGAGACTTATATCGGTCAATAAGATCACTCACTAAAATAATAATGAAGGCGGGAACATGCTGTTTCCGCCTTTTTTATTATCTTTTTCGGCAAACGCAGTCCACCAGATGATCGTTGATAAATCCCGAAGCCTGTAGGTGGGCGTAACAAATTGTGGCTCCGAAGAATTTGAATCCTCGTTTCTTCATATCTTTGCTCATGGCTTCGGATTCGGGAGATGATACCGGAATCTCACTCAATGACTGAAAGGTGTTGATAATCGGTTTTTGGTTAGGAAAGAATGATAGGGTGTAATTATAAAAGCTACCGAACTCTTTCTGTATGGAGAGAAACTGCCTTGCGTTTGTGATTGTCGATTTAATTTTCTGACGGTTTTTCACAATTCCCTCAAACTGCATCAACCGTTCAACATCTTCATCGGTCATTTGCGCCACTCTTTCGATATCAAAATCACAAAATGCCTTGCGATATCCCTCACGCTTCCTAAGGATAGTTATCCAACTTAACCCGGCTTGAGAACTTTCCAGCACAAGAAACTCGAACAGTGTTTTATCGTCAGTCACCAACTTTCCCCACTCTTGATCATGGTATCTCATATACAACTCGTCAGTTCCGCACCAACCACAACGCCCGTTTATTATATTTTGCATAATTATGATATTTCTGTTTTCTTCGGATAGGGATAAAAAGACAATCCGTTATACATAAATCGATAAGTAGGGACATCAACGCCGAGCTTCTCCGCTTGACGAATTACATATCCTGTCAATGTTTCCAACTCTGTTTTTTTCCCGGCGAGAAAATCACTATGCATGGAAGTCGTGGAGCCGGCCGGCATCATCTTTTGCATCTCGATGGAAGTATAGACGATGTCATCGGGTAAACGGACTCCCATAGCCTCCGCTACGCTTTTTAATTCCGTACCCAAAGCGATGAACAGGTCGATATGTTGGGCTAGTACTTCATCAATGGGCTGGTTGAAGAAACTCGTAGCCGTAGCTGCCGTAGAGATCATGAAGAATTTCTTCCAGATGCGTAGGTCTATATCCGCTGGATTAAAAGCGTTTAACCGGGCATACATAAGTAATTTAAGCAACTCGGTTTGCTTATCTTTGTTTGCATCTTTGTTGCCGAAGAAAATACGTTCTTTCAAGGAGAATTTCTCGATAACACCCGGCTCTGTCAAGCGGGAACCGATGTAAACACATCCTTTCCAGACCTCTTGTTCGGGTAGTATATTATGGATTCGTTCTTCGATATCCAATCCGTTTAGCAAGGGGATGATAACGGTCTCAGGTCCGATAACAGGCTTTAGCTGCTGGATGTTTTCTTCTAGATCGTAACTTTTTGTACAACAGAAAAGGTAGTCTACCGGCCCTATCTCGGCGGGATTATCGGTGGCTAGTGCCGGAGCCGTATGGATTGTCCGGATGCCTAGTTGCATTTGTAAACCGTTTTCACGGATAGCCTTTAGATTTTCTCCACGGGCGATAAAAAAGATATCTGCTTTTATTGTTCCTTGATAGCGGGCGGCGACCATACCTCCGTAATAACCACCCACCGCACCGATACCAGAAAACGCTATTCTTAATTTAGCCATACTATTATATTCCTTTTATTTGCAAATATGAGAAAAAAAAGGCTCTCATTTATATCAGTTTCAGTTCTTTTAGTAAATCCGGAATGGATTGTTCGAAGTTCACGCCAAAGCGATAATCCGTTTGCGCCTTGAATGTTCGAAGAATACTTTCTGTCGTGAAGCGAACGGCTATTTCCGCAGATCTCTCCAAGTTGAAATTATTTAACAAACCGGACAGTAAAGCACTTGCGAAAACATCTCCCGTACCATGATAATAACCGGGTATTTTCTCTGTTAAAACATACTCTGTCGCATTTCGTTCCATATCGAAAGTGGCGGCTCCCAGTTCTTTCTCGTCGAAATAGACACCGGTCAAGACAACTTGCTTAGGGCCTAGCTGACTTAGTTTATGTAAAATACCATCGATATAAGCTTTGGTATAGGGACCTGCTTGGTAGGGTTCGCCCAACAATAATGCGGCCTCCGTCAGGTTCGGTACGATAATGTCCGCTTTTTCACAAAGGGATCTCATTCCTTTGGCGAATTTAGGGGTGAATATCTTGTATAGTTCTCCGTTATCGCCCATGACAGGATCGACTAGAATCAGGTTATCTTCCCGCTTGAAAAGGGAGAAGAACTCTTTTACGATATCTAATTGCTCGAAAGATCCAAGAAAGCCGCTGTAGACGGCGTCGAAACGGATATCCAATTCTTTCCAATGCTTCATGAACGGACGCATATCTTCCGTCAAGTCTCTATAAGTATAGCCGAGAATACCTCCTGTGTGTGTAGAAAGTATGGCCGTAGGTAAGGCGCTTGTCTCTATTCCTGCCGCCGAGAGGATCGGGAGGGCAACTGTCAATGAACATTTGCCAAATCCCGATAGGTCATGAATGGCGGCTACTCTTTTTTGTTGTTCCTTATTCATCTTGAATCGATTAAAATGTGATAGGAAAACAAGAGCGGATCGGGAAAGGTTTATTTTACTTTCCTAGAAATAGTTCCATGTCTTCGTCCACGCTACCTATTCCGGCGATCCCGAAATTATCGACCAATACTTTGGCTACATTCGGCGACAAGAACGCTGGCAATGTCGGTCCTAAGTGAATGTTTTTTACGCCTAGGTAGAGTAGGGCGAGTAATACGATTACCGCTTTTTGCTCGTACCATGCGATATTGTATGCGATAGGTAATTCATTGACATCATCCAGCCCGAAGATCTCTTTTAACTTGAGGGCGATCATCACCAATGAGTAACTGTCATTACATTGTCCGGCATCTAATACCCGTGGAATACCTCTGATCTCCCCCAAAGGCAGTTTGTTGTAACGATATTTGGCACAACCGGCGGTTAATATGACGGTATCTTTCGGTAATTTCTCGGCGAATTCGGTATAGTAGCTACGGCTCTTCATTCTTCCGTCGCAACCTGCCATGACAAAGAATTTACGTATCGCTCCTGATTTTACGGCATCGATAACCTTGTCGGCTAATTGGAATACCTGCTCATGAGCGAATCCACCGATGATCTCCCCATGTTCGATTTCCGTTGGAGGGGCGCATTTCTTTGCGTGTTCGATTAACGCAGAGAAATCCTTAGAGCCTCCGGGCTTACGATCGGCGATATGTGGGAATCCTTCGAACCCGGTAGAGCCGGTCGTATAGACCCGATCGGCATAAGTGGCGGAAGAACGGGGAGGGACAAGGCAGTTGGTCGTAAACAGGATAACTCCGTTGAATGTCTCGAAATCAGATGTTTGTTTCCACCAGGCGCTACCGTAGTTTCCTACAAAATGCTTATACTTCTTGAAAGCCGGGTAATAATGTGCAGGAAGCATCTCGCTATGTGTATAGACATCTATGCCTGTACCTTCGGTTTGTTCCAGCAAGTCTTGAATGTCTCTCAAGTCGTGCCCACTGATAAGTATACCCGGGTTCTTTCCTACGCCGATATTCACTTTCGTAATTTCCGGGTTGCCATAGGTGGAAGTATTCGCTTTATCTAATAAGGCCATGGCTTTTACTCCGTATTCGCCGCAGGTGAGTACCCATCGGGTTAAATCGGCGACGGTCAGGTCCGATTGAGTCGTTGCGACCAAGGCGTCTTGGATAAAGGCATAGAGGCTGGTATCCTCGAAGCCTAGATTGTAAGCGTGTTCCACGTAGGCAGCCATACCTTTTACCCCATAAGTGAGTAATTCTCGTAGAGAGCGGATATCCTTGTTTTCTGTGGCGAGAATACCTACTTCTTTCGATTTGACCTCCATTTCCTCTACTTTGTCCGATTTCCAAGTCAGACAATCGCAGGTTAAGGATGGATGGATTCCCTGTCGATGTAGCTCGTCGAGAAGGTTCTCCCGTAGCTGATAGGCTTCTTTGATCTTTGATACGAATCTGGATGAATCGAAATTGGCGTTTGTGATGGTCATGAAAAGTCCGTCGACGATAAACTTATTGGCCGTGGATGATTCCACGCCTCGCTTGCGTAAAGTCGTTGTTAGTTTGGAGATTCCCTTCATTAAGTACATCAGTAAATCTTGTAATCCGGCCACTTCGGCGGTCTTACCACATACACCTTTTAATATACAGCCCTTTCCTTGGGCGGTTTCTTGACATTGATAACAGAACATAGCTTTTATTTTATAAGTTTATCGCGAATGTAGGGGATAGAAGATCGTTTAACCTGTAACAGTTGTTACACTCTTTGATTATTTTCTTTATCTTTATCCGCAAAAGGAAGTTTTATGAATCTGAGTTTGTGTCCTATTTGCGGAAAATTGTCTGAGGAAGAGCAAACCGCTCTTTTCAGTTCGTTGGATTATTCGACAAGGTCGTTTAAGAAAGGTGACTGGGTGGCTCGTCAGGGAGATGCCTTATCTTCGCTTTATCTATTGAGTAAAGGACGGGTAAAGACTGAGATGATCACCGAAAGCGGGACAATTCTGGAAGTGGAGACTTTATCGGCGCCTACTCCTTTGGCCTCCGCATTTTTGTTTGCGGAAAATAATCGCTTCCCGGTAGATGTTATCGCCTTGGAGGAATGCGAGATCATTTTAATACCTAAGAATGCGGTGATGCGTTTGCTGGCGACAAACGAGCATTTTCTTCAAAGCTATATGGCTTTTAACGCCAACCGGACACAATTTCTTTCTGAACGTCTTCAATTATTATCGATTAAGACCATTAAAGGTAAACTGGCTTACTATATACTTAAACGTATTCAAGGAGATCATTATAAGCAGGATCGTAATCAAACAGAGCTTTCGGAATATTTTGGAGTGGCCCGTCCTTCATTGGCCCGTAGTTTCTCGGAAATGATAGAGGAAGGGGCTATTTCCCGGGAAGGGAAAATAGTTGATATGAATAAGCTGAAAAGCTACGTGCTTTGAAAATCCATCTACGAATGTACTTGTTCTCGAAACAACTTCCTCTCTATATATGTTACTAGAGTAGATGATTTTTCATTCGACATGGTTATGATGATAAATGAATTAAATACAGGCTTGATTGAAGCTTTAAAAGAAAAACTTCCCCCTAAGACAAATTTGGCGAATCTGTTGATGGATACCCTTTATATTGGCAGAGAAGCCATTTATAGGCGCTTACGTGGCGAGGTTCCTTTCACCTTGGAAGAGGCAGCTCTTATCTCAAGGAAATTGGGTGTGTCATTGGATAAAATAGTAGGGGTTAGTTTTAGTGCCAATGCCGTGTTCGACTTGAATGTGGTAGATCACGATGATCCTTTTAATGCTTATTTTACGATCTTGTCTAGATATGTGAAGATCTTTAGGGCCTTTCAGGATGATCCTACTACGGCTTTGGGTACCTCTTCCAATACTATTCCTCAGATCCTTTATTTGAAGCATGACCTTTTGTCAAAGTTTCGTTTATTTAAGTGGATGTATCAGAATAAGCATATCCAATGCAATCATTTTGAGAATCTGAAGATACCGGAAAAACTGGTTGATACCCAAAGAGAATTTGTATCGTTGACACAGTATATCCATTCTACGGATTATATTTGGGATAATATGATCTTCCATCATTTGGTCAATGACATTAAATATTTCTCCGATATCCATCTTATTTCCTGTGAGGATATACAACGTATCAAAGAGGAGTTATTAGTGTTGGTGGATGAATTGGAAGAACTTGCCATGAGAGGAAAGACCGAGGCTGGCAATAGTGTACGAATTTATGTATCGCATATTAACTTTGAGGCTACGTATAGTTATCTGGAAACAAGTTCTTTGCAGTTAAGTATGATACGGGTTTACTCGATAAATTCTATTACGACACAGGATTCTGAGATGTTTAATAGCTTGAAAGACTGGATTCAATCTTTAAAAAAGTTCTCTACCATGATCTCCGAGAGTGGAGAGATGCAACGTATCCAGTTTTTCAATAGACAAAGGGAGATTATAAATACGCTTTAGGGTTTGAACCTGTTTCGATAAATGAAACAACCTAGATCTTCCGATTGTGCGATTCGAAATTTATAGGTGCTTTTTTAGTTTAATTTCGTTTTCTATCTTTTTCTGTCTGTGTTTGCTTTAATTAGAAAAGGAACAATTCTCATAGGCTTGCTTTATCGTACAAAACTATCGTTTACATGTTTTACATTTGCCAAATGTATCAAGGAATATTAATAGTTGGAAATAAGGTATAAGGCAATGAAAGATAGTATTGTAAATGAATTGATAACCGCAATGAAAGATAGGTTTCCTCCCGGACAAAATCTTGCTAATTTCTTGACGGATACTTTATGTATCGGGAGAGAGGCGGTGTACCGCAGGCTTCGGGGAGAGGTCGCTTTTACGATTGATGAGGTTGCGCAAATTTCCTATAAGTTGGGGATCTCCATAGATCAGATCATAGGAAATCACTTGCATAATAGAGTGACTTTCGATATGAACTTGCTCCGGTCTGCCAATGCGATAGAAAGTTATTATGAGATTATTGATCGTTACTTACGGATATTTGACTATGTGAAAGGAGATAAGAGTACGGAGGTTTGTACGGCATCGAATGTTTTGCCTTTTACGCTTTATTCCTCTTTTGAATATCTGTCTAAGTTCCGTCTTTGCCGCTGGTTATATCATCATGGACAGATAAAGACTCCAAATTCTCTATATGGGATGGTGGTGGAAGAACGAATTATAAATGTACATAAAAAATTAAGTTATAGCGTAAAGAATTGTCCGAAAACCAGTTTTATCTGGGATATGAATATTTTTGTTTCTTTCGTGAAAGAGGTCCAATACTTTGCTTGCCTGAATTTGATATCGAAAGAGGATGTTCTGTGCTTGAAAGAGGAACTTTATCAATTACTTACTCATATGGAGGCTTTATCTATCACAGGAGAGTTCAGTGAGGGCCATAAGGTGTTTTTCTACTTATCAAGCATTGATTTTGAGGCAACCTATACTTATATAGAGAAGCTGGATTTCCAAATTAGTATGCTACGAGTTTATTCAATCAATTCTATGGACTCCCAAAGTCCGCAGATTTGTAAAATGCAACGAGATTGGATTCAGGCATTGAAACGCCATTCTATCCTAATATCCGAAAGTGGAGAGGCACAACGTATCGATTTTATAAAAAGACAGAGATCGGTTATTGATATATTATAATTATAGATAAGACGAAATATAACGGACCTAATTTCTACATAAATGAATATTATAAGGGATGTTTATTGAGCCTTTAAGCGATCTTTCGTTTAAGGGCTTTTTCGTGGATTCTTATTAATGTGATTTGTTTCGATAATCGGAACTGTTTGATAAGAGTCTTGCGTATAATAGAAAAATAGAGCCTTTTGATCTTGTTTTTCTGGAAACTGTAACGGCCTGAAAAATAATTGCATAATTAGATGTAAACTGTGATTCATATTGTCATTATTGGGTGCATATTTAGTTTATTGTGACTTTTTATATCGTGATATTTGCATTATAACATTAGAGCAATTTTTATGATAGTGGAAGAGTGTAAAATATATAAAGGTTTCGTGGCAGTCTTGTTATTGATAATCCTTTTCTCATGTACGGATGAGACAATGATTAGCGGTAATGTGGAAGGAGCCTATATTTCTATTAGGAATATAGATTCTCAAAATACGACTCATTCGGGTAGCGAAGAGGACTACGACGTGAATACGCTTCGTGTTTTGGCTTTCAATAAGACAACGGGAGCATGCATATCTAATATTCACTATAGTAAGAATCAATGGATAGAAAATATCATCCGGCATCCAATCGTAGCTGGGAATTATGATTTCGTATTTTTGGCGAATGAACCGACGGATAACGTTATAGCCAATAAACTGAACACTCTTTCACGTTATGACGATTTGAATCTTATCGCTTATCCCGCAAGCTCTTTTTCTTCGGAGAAATCGATCCCAATGATGCAGGAAATAAATAACGTAGAGGTTTTACCAAAAGGTAAAGGGGCTAAATTGAGTGATGGGACAACGGTTTCTTTATTACAACTGGCCCTTAATCGTCTGGGAGTTCGAGTAGATGTTGTTTTGGAGGCGGCAGATAATTTCGATGATATTTTTAATGGAGTTATATTTAGTGGTATCCCTAATTTGATCCCATTGACAGCTCAATATAGTGGCTCTACTATTGAGAGGAATGTAACACGTAATTTTACATTGAGAGAAGATGGTGATTATTTCTCCTCTGTTACTCCAAATATTCCCGGAATGAATTGGGCTCGGAAGATCACTCGTATTATTTTGCCCTCTAATGAGTTGGAGAGAAAGAACGATCCGGCAAATGCGGTGGTTTTTACGGTAGATATGGAGGATAGCTATAATCCCTCCTGTGAGTTGAAAATAAACTCAGAGCCGGTTGATTATAACTTACCTAAAAATACGAAGCTAGATCTTACCGGGATCATTAAACAACCCTTGGAGATGAATATACAGGCATCGGATTGGGATTCAATAGCAAATGATTGGAATATATCTGGTAATAGAGTGCTAAATGTGTCACATACGGAGGTCGATATTACCGATTTTAACGGGGCACGAATCTCTTTCTCGTCCAATATGCCGGTTGTGAGGATTTTTGATAAAGTAAAAGTGCTAAGTACAAACACTTATAAGGAAACGAATGAGGTGTTTAACGCTTTGTCGAGTCAAGAGTGGCAGCCGAACGCTGATGAGAGGATTTCGTATGATCCGAGTACTGGAGCGGGCTATATGGATATCTTACTTGATTTGCCAAACTATATTATAGGTAAGGAAACCTATGAGATTACATTGATGGCTGCGGAAGATTTCTCGGGGAAGAACGCTATTCGTAGAACGATAACCGTAAAGGTCAGTCAATATGGAAATCGTTATCCGTTTGATATTAATTCAACGAATCATCTATGGTCTAACCCTTATGTAGGGGCTTTCTATAAGGATGATGAAAGTGGAGAAAGGATAATTAGTGGGAACAAGTGGAGTTATTGGTATCAGTGGCGTGTGGAAGTTCCAACCGAATATCAGGATTTTATAGTGATAAGCTCGACACCTAGCTTTGATCCTAACGTTGGAACAGGTTCTCCGGGAGATCCGGAAGACTATCCGGTTATTCCTAATTCACAGAAAGGTGAGACAGGCAGTTTTGTACAAGGAAGAGGACGTGTTTACTTCCGGATAGGATTGAAGAGCAAGAATCCTAGAAAAGGAGTGCCTAGATATGGTGTCGTAAAGCTTTCTTATACGGAAAATGGGACGACTTACGAAACTGATTTATATGTCCGCCAAGGAGAGGCTCCTGATTATATAATGCGGAGGGGTACAAACGAGGGGCCGGATTTAGGTGTAAAATTTAGTGCGTACAATTTGACAGCTCGGTCATTCTTAAATGATGTTGATACAAAGGATGAATGGAGGCAGATAGATAAAAGCACTGATCAAGTTGATTTTGTTAAGTATCCGACTCAAGCCGGCGCTCATTTTCAATGGGGATTACCGGTAGCATATGCTTCTTTAGCACTTCGTGCGTATCACCCTACCAACGTGAATAATAAGAGTGCTACGTGGGAGTTATCGGAATGGCCGATAAGACGTATTGAGACTCCCACTTTTTGGGATGCTACGAGCGGGGATAAACTGAAAGATTATTACGAGATCTGTCCCCCGGGTTATCATCGTCCAAGCGACGGTCCCTTGGATAGGATTGTGTTGAATAGTTATACCTATAATGATGTATATAAATCCGAGATAAGAATGTCGTTATTCCGTAATCCAATGAAAGGGGATGGAAATTGGGTGACGGCTGAAAAACCGATTGATCCACAGAATAAACCGGAGAAATATATCCCTAAGATTCTGGAAGAGATCAAGTACGGATTCTATGCGGATGGTTTTTTCGACAGGCGTCCTATCGTGGAAAGAGATATGATCGATGGCATAGAAAGAGGTTCGGGGAAGGTCAGTAAGTATAAAGGAGTGTCTTTAGATACGACGGAAGCGGCTTATGGGGGTGTCTTGATATTTAATCCGGACAATAACGCCTCTATTTTCTTTCCGGCCGCAGGCCGAAGATGGCATACGGATGGTAGTTTGGAATATGCGAGTGAGACAGGGTATTATTGGTCTTCTTCAGCGGCTCCGGGGTGGACTGATACGTCAAGTGGAGAAGAGAAAGGTTCTGCTCACGGTAATATTTGGGGGATAGAGTATAATTATTTAGCGACAACTCCCAAGTCTTCGAGTCATCAATTTGGTTTTACAATTCGTTGCGTGAAAGAATGAGAATAATTAGTATACATATGATCGGTTTTTGGGCTCTGTTATCCCTATTAATGCTATCTGGCTGTGAGCATGAATTTGCTTTGTCTGAACAGGTAGGAGAGGAAGAAGTCTTTTCTGAAAAAGTACAGCTGGAGATTTTCGCCCGTGCTAATTCGTACCATCTCCCGTCAACAAAAGGACTTATGGATGAGGGTACGGTGGGTAAGAACCCATGGATGTTTGTTTTCAAAGGAGAAGGGCCTAACGCTACTTTTGTGGAAGCCGTGCAAGCCTTTGAATTAGCGGGAAAAAGATATGTGATATTGACTAAACAATCGAATGACAGTAAATATCAGTTATTGATATTGGCTAATTCACCCGATAGATTTTATTATGGGGATGCGGTTACGGAATATGGATTCGATGAAACTGGATTTTCTGCCCAATTGATGCAAGGTTTGACGACATTGGCTGATTTCTGTACGAATATGCTGACGGCTCCATTGGCGGTACCTTCGGTTTCTGTCATTCCTTATAGTGGTAACGGGCAAGTGATCCCGATGAGTTATTTACTGGAAGTAGATAAGATAGATCATACAACAAAGATCGAGAATACGGACGGAACGCCCTTGATGCTTACCCGGGCGATCGCTAAAATGGTAATTGTCAATAAGGCGACGAACTTTGAGCTAAAGGGAGTTGTGGCGGTTATGAATGTACCTAGGCAAGGACCGTTACATACGCTGGATGGTCTCATTAGGGATAATACCTCTAATTTGACTGAATACAGGAATGATGCTGCTTATTCATCCTTATTGGTTCAGGCAGATTTCATAGATGGGGGGGAGAGTACTGAGAATGATCCAGTCTATTTATATGAGTCTGATATGCGGAATAATACACACTTGATTATTCAAGGTGCGTATGGGGGACGGGATTATTTCTATAAAATGGCGATCGTCAATAAGGATGTCCAGTTAATGGATTTACAACGTAATCATTCTTATCAATTCACTATTGTTACGGCAAAAGGTCCCGGCTATGATACGGTAGAAGATGCAAAAGCCTCTAAACCTTCCAACACAGCTCTGGATTATGAGATCTCAGTTGATAATAGAGACTCATACGAAGTTGTAGCGAACAACGATTTCTTTCTGGGAGTCAGTAATTCGGTATTTATCGCCTATACGAGTGAGGGTGCCAATTTTGAGGTTTTTAAATTGATTACGGATTGCCGGACTCGTTTTCCGAATGCCTGCCGGATTAGTGATAATGGAAACGAGGTCGGCATTGGGGTACCCTTGCTGGTAAACCCATCTAATGGAGCGAGAATACCGATCGTGGATGATACGACATCAGATCCGAATATCACGGCTGTGGAAGCTCAAATATCGAATGGCTTGTTAGATCATGCGTATATCACGCTGAAATTGGGGACTCTCGAAAAGACGGTGCGTATTAGGCAAAGATATGCTATACCGGCGGCTGGAGTGACAATTAAATATATGCCGGCTGCGGATAGCAGCGATAGTTTCGATATGAACTACTATTGTCTTTCCGCATATGTGGAAGATGGGGCGGATGATCCTAAGAGCTGGATAAAGCTGCGTCCTTCCGTCGGCGCTGTACGGGAGGACACGGATAAGATCACGGTTGATGATGGGACAATTTATATTGAAGTCTTGGGGAATACAATGTCCAAACAGAGAAGTGGCATTATATACCTGACTACTATAAAAGATCCCGGTGTATCCTCGAATACTAATTCTGTACAACGTATAAAGTTAAATATTAGTCAATTATCCCAAACGGTCGTGACGGATTAAAAGATGACTAAGAGATAAAAAGTGATAAGTGTTTAGTTAGAAACAGTTTAATTGTTGTAAAATGAAAAAGAAAAGACTTTTTATGTTTGCGCTTGCGACGCTAGTGTTTGCTGCGTGTAGTGATGACCATGCTATTTCGGATGGGAATAGCGATGTAGTAACCGATCCTTCGGGCGATGCGTGGGTGGCTTTGAATATTAAGACTCCCGCCGCCGTTACCCGTGGATTGAATACCCCTAATCAAGAGAATGCGATAACAGGCGAATATGAGATTGAGGATGTTAAAGCGATTTTCTTCGATGGCGATCAAGATGCGAGTCTAGTTACAAAAGTGATAGACCTAAGTACCGGCTCCGGTGATTTGACATCTTCCGGCGCAAGCAGTAGCAGTAAGGCTTTTCAGATTCCGGCTACTTCTAAGACAATACTGATTATCGCGAATCCGGGTGCCGGTTTCTCCAGCGTCGGGGAAGGCTCTAGTTTCGTGGATGTGAACAAGGCGGTGAAGGATGAGTCGATAACAACGAGTGTCGCGAAAACAGGAACATTTTTGATGACAAACACAAAAGGTCATCTGGAACCTTCGGATAACTCGGGAAATACGATAAACTTAACTCTTTATAAGAGCCAAGATGTTGCGGTAAAGAATCCGCTAGCGATTTATATAGATCGTGTTGTCGCTAAAGTACGTGTATATACCAGCGATGGCGCTATGGATAATAGCACGGCATCGATCTATAGCCCGAAATGGATTCTGAACGTTACTAATAAATGGTATTATCCTGTATCGAGGAGGATTAAGACTTGGAATGAAGATCCTGCCAATACTCCGGATGCTCGCGGTACTTGTGTCACTCCATTCGATAGGTATGAGATCGGTTCATACCGGGTAGACCCGAATTACAACAATACGAATATCGGTGAGTGGAACGAGGCGAATCAAGTGGCGTATACGAATAATTACAATTTTGTGTCTGCTTCGACGAACGCATCTGCCATATCTTGGAATGAGATAAGTTCAGCATCTAATCCCGTTACTGAATATTGTCTGGAGAATACACAAGAAAAAGAGTATAACAACCATGCTTATACGACCCAAGTCCTTTTACAAGCGAACTTCGCGCCGAAGAAACTGAAAAAATTAGATGGCGGTACGGTTGATGTGGGAGAGGGTGAGTCTTGGATGATCGTAAATGGCGTAAGCTATACATATGATACCTTGATGGACTGGATAGAAAATGAGTTGACAAAGAAATATAAGGATGGGAACCCTGACGGTTATCCAACCTCTATATCAACAGCCTTCAACCGGTATGTAAAATACGTGGATTCCTCCAAGGAGGTTACTATTCCAACCGGAGATGAATTTAAGCAATCCGGTCAAAGCGCAGAAACGCAGGCTGCGGCACTTAAACAGAAATTTGTAGACGCAAGGCTTGCCGTAGAGAATAAAGGGGCGGGTAGTTATGGTACGGTCTTTTATTATGATGGTGGTGTAAGTTATTACAAGATCATGATTAAACATGATGACTCGGATAAGGCGATGAATGAGTTTGGAGAGTTTGGGGTTGTGCGTAATTCCGTTTATGATATTAATATCAAGGGATTTAATAATCCGGGTTATCCTACTATTCCGGATCCGGACCCAGATACGCCAGATGAGAATGATGAGACATGGTTGTCTATCCAGATTAACGTGAACCCGTGGACTTGGTATAGCCAAGAGGAGATCTTATGATTTTAGGTTATTAGTTAGGTATCGCAGGTTAGAAAAGGGGAGTTTCCAAACAGTGTTTTTTCCTTCTGGGAACTCCCTTTAATTAGAGTAAGGATTAATTAGAAAAATAGAAAAATATGAAACAGAACCGTCTTATACGTTATACAATTTGGGGAATCCTTATTATCTGTCCGTGGATATTGACCTCTTGCGATATGTTTCATGAGGATCTTCCCGAATGTCGTTTATTTGTCAAGTTTAAGTACGACTATAATATGCTTTTTACGGATGCGTTCCATACGCAGGTGGATAAAGTGGAGCTTTATGTATTTGACAAAGACGGAAAGTTTCTGTTCAGTCAAGTAGAGGAAGGTGAAGCGTTGGCGACAGGCAATTACCAAATGGAGGTAAAGCTTCCGATAGGAGAATACCAATTTCTGGCTTGGGCCGGCGCACGTGACTCCTACGATATTTATACGCCTAGGGGAGAGAATACGATTACTGATATGAGGTTAAGGCTGAAACGTGAGGAGTCTCTTATCATCAGTAAAGAACTGGAGCCTCTTTGGTATGGTTATATCAGTGACGTTGATTTTACAGGGACCAGCCATCAGACTGAGACGATTGATCTGATAAAAGATACGAATAAGATACGGTTTGTTTTTCAAGGTTATTCCGATAGTTATATCCGGGCTACCTCCGGAGATAATTGGAATGTGAACATGAATGATTATGAATATGAGATCATCGAGTCGAATGGCCATCTGGCCTATGACAACTCGTTATTGGAGGATGATGTGTTAAGTTTCCGACCTTATTATATGGAACAAAAGTCATCATCGGCGGCAGCTGTCGAGTTGAACACGATGCGGTTGATGGAAGATCGGCCGACACGTTTTGTCGTAACGGAGAAGTCTACCGGCAAAAAGGTATTCAATATTAATTTGACAGATTTTTTAGCCTTGACTAGTATGGAGGGAAATAATATGGATGTACAAGAATATCTGGATCGCCAAGATAGATATAAGATTATCTTTTTCTTTGCTGATAATACATGGAATGCCATACAGGTAAATATAAATGGCTGGACATGGTATCTCCAGTCCGAGGGGATATGAAGAGGCTTTACACGATAAAGGTTAAAGAACTAGCTAACTTCGCCCGGATTCTACTTAAGGATTGAGCCGTGACACCTAGATAAGAAGCTATATATTTTAGGGGGACGGATTGGATGATTTCGGGCTGTTTGTCCAATAGAATGGCGTAACGTTCAATGGCGGTTCGTTTGTCCAATAGAATGGCGTAACGTTCAATGGCGGTTCGTTTGTAAGAACTTAACCATGAAGTCTCGATCTCAAGCATAAAATTCTCTAGAATCCTTCTTCCGATATTTGCTAATTGCACGGAGGATTGAAATAGGATTTCTAGTTTCTGTTTGGATAGGCAATACGCCTCGCTTTCCGTAACGGCTTCTATGGTATAAAGAGAAGGAGAGCCGGAAGTATATCCCCATACCGGGAGTGCGATCTCGCTCTCCACGGCGAACCAAAAGGTATCTTCCGTCCCATCTTTAAATGTATAAGCCCGCCAGATTCCCTTGGATAAGATATACATATTCGTGTTTATCTCACCTTCATGTACGATTATATCTTTGGGGACAAACGACATCATCTCTGCGCTTTCCAGCAATAACCGCATGGCCTGCTCAGAGATTGAAAACCGTTCCATCACTTTCTGGCGAACTTCCTCTTTCATGCTCTTGTACGTTTCAATAGATAGTATACCACTATGATTACAAAAGTAATTAATTCCGACAAAGGTACGGCCATCCAAATACCTTTAATTCCGCAGACAACAGGTAGGTACATGAAACTTAGGGTGATAATCACGATTCCTCGTAGAATAGTGAATAGCGTAGCGGGTTTGAAACGTTCTATGCTCTGGTAGTACCCGATACAAACGATATTGAGAGCGAAAAAGACATATCCCAAAGAAAAATAGGGAATGCCGGAGACCGCTATCTCGTAAGCGTTGCCATGATTACCGAGAAATAAGGAGGAGACTTCCGGGCAGAATAAAATAGTACCCACGCAGGCGAGTCCTCCGCACACGACAGCGCATAGCAGGGCTAACTTAAACGCCTGCCGTACTCTTTTCCACTGCTGTATGCCATAGTTGTAGCTTATGATCGGCTGGGTAGACTGGGCGATCGCATTGTTCACCATGAATACGATAGGAAAGCAATAACAGGCTACACTATAGGCGGCAACCCTGTCTTCCCCAAGGTATCTCATGAATATATAATTACCCACCAGCATCATACAAGCGATAGCTGCCTCAGTTAAGAATGCGGAAGAACCAAGCTTTACCATGTATCCGATATTGCGGATTGTCAATAAGATACTTTTAAGCGAGAATTTAGGGCGGTAAAGATGTAATACTTTAGAAAAACCTACGATATAAACCACGATCATAATACTTCCTACGATTACGGAAATAGCGGAAGCTAAAGCGGCTCCCATTAATCCCCAATGCAATGGGAAAACGAAAATATAGTCTAATGTTAGGTTTATCAGGGCCGGGATAGCGCTGCATAACATGGCGTATGTAGGTGATCCGTCTAACCGGATAATTAATAACCCGATATTCAATAACATGTAAAAGGCAAGGAACGGGGCGATCCAGTTCATATATTCCAATACGGAGGGCAATAATTGTTCGGAACTACCCAATAAAAGAGCGACCTCAGCACGGAATGTCATCACTAACAAGGAAAGCGATAACATAATACATAATGAGACCGAAAGCGCTTGCGTGATATTAATATTCGCTACCTTGACTTTCTGGTGTGAAAGGTGGATCGAGGCGACGATAGATGCGCCTACTCCGAACATAAGCCCGATTCCGGTTGCTAACATGAAAAAAGGAGCCACGATATTTACCGCAGCCAAGGCGTCACTTCCTACGCCTCTTCCTACGAATATTCCATCGGCGATATTAATAGTGGCGGAAAGGACCATACCTAATAAGGTAGGGATAAACATCATACGGAACAACTTCGGAATGTTCATTGTTCCAAAATCAATACTGTCTTGCATCATCAGTTTCTTTTCTTTTTATTTTTGCGGCACAAAAGTAGGCTTCTCCATTTAGAAAAAAGTTACCATTAGGGTAAAAAACGGAGTATTTATCAAGTTTGAATTCGATAGCTTATATTTCCTTTGTACATTTGTCCATAATTAAATAGAATAGTGACATAATGAAAGATGCATTTATAAAACTGCATATATCTATTATTTTGGCGGGTGCGACGGGCATATTTGGAAAATTGATGATGTTGAATGAAGCCCTATTGGTCTGGTATCGTATGATGCTTGCGTCTTTGTTGTTTTTACTCGTTTTATCCGTCGGCAAAAGATTGAATCGAATTTCTTTCGGGGATGCCTTGAGAATAGGGGGAGTAGGGTTATTGCTGGGATTGCATTGGGTTTTCTTTTATGGAAGTATAAAGGCTTCGAATGTGTCTATTGGAGTGGTTTGTTTTTCTCTGGTAGGTTTCTTTACGGCTTTTCTAGAACCATTGATTAATTGTCATAGAGTGTCTTTCAAGGAGGTTGTTTTTAGTTTGTTGACTTTATTCGGGGTGGTGCTGATTTTCCATTTCGATACTCGCTATCGTTTAGGAATAGGTTTGGGTATTATATCATCCGCTTTAGCGGCTTTGTTCACGATCACGAATAAGAAGATCGGAAATAATTATTCAACAAGTACCATGCTCATGTATGAAATGGTAGGTGGCTTTATCGGGCTTTCCTGTATTTTACCGTTCTATTTGCGATATTTTCCTGTATCGACGATTGTTCCCGGGCTATTAGATTTTACTTATTTATTGCTTTTAGCTTCTGTTTGTACGATTGGTTTGTATTTACTTCAGATACAAGTCTTGAAAAAGATCTCTGCGTTCACGGTAAACTTGAGTTATAATCTGGAACCTATTTATAGCATTATCTTGGCTATGCTTCTTTTTAGTGAGGCTAAAGAGTTGAACGCCGCTTTTTATATAGGGCTAGGGGTAATAATATTGTCTGTCATCTTACAAACACTAAGTGTTATTCGATCAAACAAGAAGATTTAGTGTAGGTGACAAAAAATCTAAAAATTCCCACAAATCGTTGGATTAGTGGAACTTGACTGTTCATTGTCTGGTTAGTTCAGCGGAGAGAGCGGGATTCGAACCCGCGAAACCCTTTAGGGGTTTACACGCTTTC
>ENA-ORSS01000483-ORSS01000483.1-human-gut-metagenome-genome-assembly--contig:-NODE-483-length-49085-cov-7.276259_pt1 | contig 49085 bp, 37 predicted proteins | sample MGYA00241899_ERZ509162 | MGnify/ENA primary metagenome ERZ509162 (study PRJEB26280, sample SAMEA2338641) | human gut metagenome | biome: human gut; feature: human-associated habitat; material: faeces... | reverse complement strand
TTTTAGCTTCGCGAATAGCGGCAAGCTCGTCGCGTGGGTTCTCCACTTTCCACAGGCGGTCGTACAGACGAACCTCTGCTTCCAGACAGTGTGCACAGCTTACCCAGTGGAGTGTACCTTTTACTTTTCGGTTGGCACCCGGCATACCGCTTTTCGAGTCAGGATCGTATTCGCAATATACCTCTACCACTTCGCCGGCTTCGTTTTTCTTGCATCCGGTACATTTTACGATATAGGCATTTTTCAGACGTACTTCCTGTCCGGGAGTCATGCGGAAATACTTTTTCGGAGCATCTTCCATGAAGTCTTCGCGTTCCATCCACAATTCGCGGCTGAATTCGATCAGGTGACTGCCTTCTTCGGGATGTTCCGGATTGTTGATGGCTTCCAGTTCTTCTACCTGTCCTTCCGGATAGTTGGTGATAACCAGTTTTACCGGATTCAGTACAGCCGAAATGCGGGTTGCACGGTCGTTGAGGTCTTCGCGTACGGCACTTTCCAGCAATGCAAACTCGTTGAGTGCATCGTAGGTCGTGTAGCCAATCTTGTCAATGAACTTATGGATTGATTCCGGTGAGTAGCCACGACGGCGGAAACCGCAAATGGTCGGCATACGGGGATCGTCCCAACCGTTGACAAGTCCTTCTTTTACCAAGGTCAGCAAGTTACGCTTGCTCATGAGTGTATAACTCAGGTTCAGTTTGTTGAATTCGTACTGACGGGGACGGTTGTCTTCCAGATCTTTTCCTTCCTTCAGCCAGTCCACGAACAAGTCGTACAGCGGACGGTGTACCACAAACTCCAGTGTACAGAGCGAGTGGGTCACGCCTTCGAAGAAGTCGCTTTGACCGTGGGCGAAGTCGTACATCGGATATGCTTTCCATTTTGTTCCCGTACGGTGGTGCGGATGTTTTACGACGCGGTAAATGATCGGGTCGCGGAAGTGCATATTGGGGTTAGCCATATCTATCTTGGCACGCAGCACCATGGCTCCTTCTTCTATTTCTCCATTGTTCATTTTCTGGAACAGTTCCAGATTTTCTTCAATGGGACGGTTGCGGTACGGACTTTCCACACCCGGTTGTGTAGGTGTACCTTTCTGGGCAGCAATCTCTTCGCTGGATTGTTCGTCGATGTATGCTTTTCCTTCTTTAATCAGCCGTATGGCAAAATCCCAAAGTTGCTGGAAGTAGTCGGAAGCATAATATTCGTTTCCCCACTGATATCCCAGCCACTTGATATCTTCCTTGATGGCTTCTACATATTCTACATCTTCTTTAGTCGGGTTGGTGTCGTCAAAGCGCAGGTTGCACACACCACCATGAGCAGCTGCAATGCCAAAATCGAGGCAAATTGCTTTAGCGTGTCCGATGTGAAGATAGCCGTTAGGCTCTGGCGGAAAACGTGTCTGTACTCTTCCTCCGTTCTTACCTTCTTTCAAGTCGTTCTCTACTATCTGCTCAATGAAGTTCAAGCTTTTCTTTTCGCTTGTTTCTTCGCTTTTCATTTCTGCCATAATTGTATCTTTTCGTAGTTTTCACTATTTTCAACTTTGCAAAAATACGACTAATTTTTTGGTATATTGCTATTTTGCAGGAATTATATCCGTGCTTTTTTATGATTTCCTGAAGGGGGGAGCAGCATCAGTAGTCTATGAAGTGCCTGATGGTGTCGGGCTATTGTCATTTCCGGTTGGAAACGGTGGAAAAGTATCCAAGGGGGATGTAACAGAAATGTAACACTTTTGTAACAGATCTTTCAAAATGCAGTCATATCCTCTTAATATCCGCTCTGTTTCTTTGCATATCCAATGTAATAGGCTTAACTTTCGCAAGTTTTGGTTTCACCGAAACTTACAAGAGTTAAAGGGGGAGAAGAAGTGACCGTTCTCCGGTGGAGTTTGGAAGTTAAAGGTCGGTAGAACAGGTTACGACTGATTTCCGCACTATTGGCTTTGAATACTATAAATTCTTAGCTTCCAGTGGAATATTGAAACAGAAACTTAAATAAATCATCAATTATAAAAACAAAAAAGTTATGGTAAAATTTATCGAATCGGAACTCGTCTTGCTGAAAAAGGAGATAGAGGAGATGTGGAATCTGGTGTACAACCAGCTTGACAGGGCAGGAGAAGCAGTACTTACTCTTGACCGCGAACTGGCACAGCAAGTGTTGGTCCGTGAACGTCGTGTCAATGCTTTGGAATTGAAAATAGACAGCGATGTCGAAGATATCATTGCTTTGTACAATCCGGTAGCAATTGATTTGCGTTTTGTGCTGGCCATGCTTAAAATCAATACCAATCTGGAGCGGTTGGGCGATTTTGCAGAAGGTGTAGCACGTTTTGCCATTAATTGTAAGGAGCCAGCGTTGGATGCCGAACTGATCAAGAAACTTCGTTTGGAAGAAATGATCAAACAAGTACTTTCGATGCTGGAACTGGCCAAAAAAGCTCTTCAGGAAGAAAGTCAGGAGTTGGCTACCTCTGTTTTTGCTAAAGACAACCTGCTGGATGAAATCAACGCCGAGGTGACGGCAATTCTGGCCGATTATATAGTGAAGCATCCCGAAAGTGCATTGACTTGTTTGAACCTCATCAGTGTGTTCCGCAAACTGGAACGTTCGGGCGACCATATTACAAATATAGCCGAGGAAATTGTTTTCTTTATCGATGCGAAGGTATTAAAACATAGCGGACGCACGGATGAAAACTATCCCCGTTAATATAGGAAAGAAAACAGTTTTTTAGGATAATTTTAGTGTTTCAAGAAAAAAAATCTTATATTTGTTTCTTGAAAAAGGTGCGGATGTAGAAAATTGCTTTCAAATGATAACAAATCCAAAAGATTTTTCAAAAAGATGTTATAAGACATGTTTTTTAATTTGGCTGGTATCTCGAAAAGCCGCTATATTTGCATCGTTATCCTGAAAACAATCTTTTTACCTTAAAAAAAAACTAATACCTATTGAAAACTGAAAAAGGTGGCTTTGTGAAAAGCTGCCTTTTTTGTTACCCCTTCTTTTAGTCAGAAAAGAAAAAATGTCTATCTTCGCAAAGTATAAATCTTAATAATAATAGGTGAGTTTATCAGTTTGTAAGTTTGTGGGTTTTCGAGCTGAAACAAAATAACTTATAGACTCATAAACCTAACCACCAAAGAATTAAATACTTAGTATATGTTTTCCGGAATCGTAGAAGAATGCGCCAAGTTGGTGGCGATGGTAAAAGAGCAGGAGAATGTGCATTTCACTTTCACATGCTCTTTTGTAAATGAGTTGAAGATTGACCAGAGTGTGTCTCACAACGGTGTATGCCTTACGGTAGTCAGCATGACCGATGATACCTATACGGTAACAGCCATGAAGGAAACGCTGGACCGCTCCAACCTCGGTTTGTTGCAGGTAGGCGATGAAGTGAATGTAGAACGCAGCATGATGATGAACGGACGTTTGGACGGACATATCGTTCAGGGCCATGTCGATCAGACTGCTACCTGCATTGATGTTAAGGATGCTGAAGGCAGTTACTATTTTACCTTCCGTTATGCCTTTGATAAGGAGATGGCGAAGCGGGGCTATATCACTGTCGACAAAGGCTCGGTGACAGTAAACGGTGTCAGTCTGACGGTGTGCAACCCTACCGACGATACCTTCCAGGTTGCCATCATTCCTTATACATTCGAACATACCAACTTCCATGCCATCCGGGTAGGAAGCGTAGTCAATTTGGAGTTCGATATTATAGGAAAGTATATCAGCCGGATGATACAGTATTGAGGCTTTACCCAGAAGGGGATTTCAAGATGAAAGCTGGTTGAGATTTACTATCAACCCGAACTTGATAGGTGAAACCTAAATTTTAATGATAGATATGTTTGCAGAGTCTGATTTTCTTCGCCTGGTCGAGGCACGGCAGAGCGACCGTGCTTACGATGTGTCGCGTCCGGTGGAGCAGGAGAAGCTGGAACGCATATTGCAGGCGGCACGTCTTTCGCCGTCGGCCTGCAATGCGCAGCCGTGGAAGTTTGTCGTCGTTACCGATCCCGAGCTGGCCGCAGCAGTCGGAAAGGCTACCGCCGGACTGGGCATGAACAAGTTTGCCCGCAACGCGCCGGTTCATATTCTGGTGGTGGAGGAATCCATGAATTTCACTTCCTTCCTAGGTGCCAAGATAAAAGATAAATATTTCCCGCTGATCGACATCGGCATTGCTGCCGCCCATATTGTGCTGGCAACCGAGAGCGAAGGACTTGGGTCGTGCATTTTGGGCTGGTTCGACGAGAAAGAGATTAAGAAGCTGACCGGTATTCCTTCAGGCAAACGGTTGCTGCTTGACATCACAATCGGATATCCCGTGAAAGAAAAACGACGGAAGTCGAGGAAACCGGCAGAAAAAGTCATCAGTTACAATCATTATTAAAATGGGTATTATAGCCCGATTATTTCCCAGTTAGAGCAACATATCTCTCTGACTGGGATTTTTTTTCCTGACAGGAGAAAAAACAAGCCATACCGCATTGAGGCAGTATGGCTTGACAAACAAAACAAACAATCACACTTATCGCACTGATAAGTGCTGCCAGTTCCAGCTTCTCTAAGCCATGAACAGGCTTGCGCGTCACCTCACGGTGACTTTTTTCTGTACCACTCTGTGTTCTCTGTGGTTGAGCAACTCAAAATCCTAAAAAGCGGCTTATCTCTTCAAAAGCAGCATCTTTCAGCAATACCTTCTTTTGTCCGTCCAGCAAGTAGAGCGAAGGCATGGCTTTCAGGTCGTACAGCGCACCGGTCTTCACTGCCTCACGGTCGGTGCCTACCACCCAACCTTCGGGTATATCGGGCAAGGCTTTGCGCCAGGCTTCTTCGTTGCCTTCGGTATAAATGGCCAGTACACTCATTCGTCCCGTCTTCACAGCTTCTGCCAGTGCCGTGCTGGCTGTCATCTGTCCTAATACGGCGTGGCACGACTCACATTCCGGGTCGTAGAACACCAGTAACAAGCGGTCGCCCTTCACCGGTGTAGCGGCCAGCGTACGGCGGTTGCCGTCGGGCAGATAGTAGGTGAAGTCCGTTGCCCGGTTGCCCGGATTGTTCCGTTTCAGCAGGCTTAGCCTGAAGCCGAATCTCGAAACTTGTGCATCCCCTTTGGGGAATTCCTTGATCAGTGCTTCCAGATACATTCCATACAGATGTTCGTTGTAGAAAGGCGAATTCGGATTGTAGAGGTAGTCATCCGCCATCTTCATCAGCACCGGGCATGCATAAGTCGAAGGAATAAACTTCCTGCACCAGTTCTCCATACTTTCACGTGTCAGTTCGTCCGGCGTCGTTCCATCTGCCAGCAGGGCGATGAAGTTTACAAAGCCTTGTTCCGTCACGTCGCGGTTGTTCATCAGCGTGGTTTCGGCAAAGTCGAACTGCTCCCAGTAGTGGGTGAGGAGGTAGGACTTGCGGGCTTCGGGTTCTGTCAGGGTGGAGGGGATTTCAGGAAAGGGAAAACTCCCACGTGATTCTTCCTGTCCTGCGGCTTTCGCAGGGGAAACGGTAGTCTGTCTGGAAGCATCCGTCGTAGCCGTGTTTTGGCACGATACCGCCACGGCTCCCCACATCAGCAGGAAGCAAAGCATCCAGCGGCTACTTACCGTTACGTTTTTCTTTCTATCAGTTATCGGATACATCACGATCATTCTCTTTTTTCAATTAATTGCCTTCCGCTGCTTCCAACACCACATTGGGTGCTGCAAACAAGGCGGCTAGGTTCTGATAGGTTTTATGATATATCGTTCCATCGGTCGCTTCATAATGGAACTCCACTTCGTCAGTATACCAGTTGAAGGTATATTCCTTGCGCAGGCGCAGTTCATACTGCCCATCGGCTGTAACGGTGACAGCACCGATGCGACTGCCGTTACGGGTACGTTCGAAGGAAACAAACGCGCTGCGAGGTACATTCTGCCCGTTTGTTCCATATGTAAGAGTTCCCTTGATGGGAGTATTGCTTATCTTGAAGGTCTTGTCGAAGAATACCACTTTTTCCTTGTTCGACGAAATCACGATGTCGCCCGCACTCACGATGCTGCTTGTCTTGAACGGCAAAGTCTTCCGTTCGCCGGTCTGGTTTGCTTCAGTTCCATCCGAATTTATTACGGTTCCATAGCCATACTGCCGTTCATTTTCCCGATTGGCATCCACCGTATAGATAAAGCGTCCTTCCACGTTCAGGTCGGCTTTCAGTTTGTCTCCGTTCAAATTATAATCGGCTAAGCGGGCTTCATCAATCTTCAGCATGGGCGCATCGATATAGATTTCGAATGCTTCGCCAAACGGATCGGCAGATTTACCATCTGTTCCTGCAAAGCTGGTTACCTCCAGAGCAATATCGACCTTTTGTTCCGGCTCATACGTCCATGTCAACGGAGTAGTGACTTCCTCTTGGTCTTTTGAGGTATCTGTTCCTTCACCGTTTACACGTGCCGCAAAGCGGAACGGATTGTAATTGGCCAACTCGAAGGTAACGGAACGGTAAGAGTTTCCTGTATAAGTTCCACTATTTCCTGGCCATGCGCTCGGTGAGTCTTGTTGGTTGGACGAAATACGTACCACTTCCGCACTGACGGCCCGGTTGGTCTTCATGTAGATGGAGTATCTACCGGTACTGGCTGTAGGATTTTGTGGTTGTCGGGGCTTAAATACCAACATACGGCCTACATTCCCCCATTTGCTGTCATCCACTTCGTGGAATGTACAGTCAAACGCCGTTACTCCAGCCTGGTCTTCCTCTCCGTCTTTGTAATAATCCAAATGCTGGGAATAGAGTAGGAATTCATCATCTTTTTCAGCATTGATAGGAGAATCGTCAGCCAAATCTTTCATAAGCATGTCAAATTGCACATTGGCATATCGCTTTTGGGGAACCAACCGATAATAAATCACTTCATCCTCCGGGAAATTCTCTTCCGATGGATTTTGTGCATTGTATTCTTCGAGACCATCTACTGTAATGGAACGTTGGTTCTCCGAATACGTAAAAGTTTTGGTTATGGTTTTAAAATGTTCGGCTTCTATTACAACCGTTCCTGTTTCCTGGTCTTCATGGTTCAACACGTTCTCGAAGTAGATGCGCTGCACGCCGGGAGCATCCGCTATATACACGTATTTATACCCGATGCCGTTCGGTTCACCATAGCCTTCATCGCCGTTGTTGATTACAGGCAGCGCTACGCCGGCAGCCGAACGCACGTCCAGTTCGTTGGTACTGACCAGCACGCGGAGCGGGAACAGTTCTTCGGGGCAGGTTTCCGGGATGGTGAACATCACCGTCACATGGGCACGTTTTTCGGTAGGATTATTCTCATTAATCTCTCCCCAAACCTGCGTTCCTACCCAGGCCGGTGTAAACTGCTGTTCCTTGATGGTAATTACCTTGATTTTGCGTTGCAGCTTTCCTTTCTTCACCAGCAACGTTCCTTCCAGCTTTTCGTTGTTGCCCAACGGCAGGAGTGAAATTCGGATTTCCCCTTCGCCTGTACCGTTTGTTACATTAAAAGAATGGCCGATAGAAGGCCCCGCTACCCGGTTCCCGTCCAACCAAGAGATAGTCGGTTTATCTGCATCGGTTACAGTTGTACCGTTTTTCCCTTTTAATGTATAAGTCAGGGTATAAGTATTACCGGCATCCTCTTCGCCTAAAATATAACTTGTTTTATCCACCGTCAGGATATAATTATTGTCTTCCACCGACTTTACCTCGTCTGAAATGGAAATCCACACGTTGTTGGTAGCCGGAGCTGTCGTTGCCGCCTCAAACGTTTTCTGCCCGTAGGACAAGGCTCCCGTTATATTCAGTTTATAATGGAAATTGCGCTTAATCAGCAACTGCTCTCCTTCTTTGTCGAGCAACAAAGCACGATAGTATAAATCATTGGCTTCTGTTTCATCGGGAAGATATCCGCGGATAATGACGCTCACCGGATCGTCTGAAGTGTTCTTGCACTCAAAGATATATTCTTCTTCAGAGGTTGATACATCGGTGATGTCACTTATCTTGGCATCATTCAGCGGAAGGGTTACAAAATTCGCGTCAGTAGGCCATACGAAATCATAACCTTTTGTCGGATGATAAGGAGCTACCGTGCCAAAGGCATTGGAATTGACGACTGTAAATCCGGTTACGATGAACGAAGTTGTTTTCCAGTCGGCAATGGAGACCTGCGCCTGGTTTCGGATCATTTCAATCTTATTTCCCTGAGTAGCAATTTGCGTTTTGATATCTGCTTCATTCCCACTGTCGCAAGCAAAGCGTGCCCAGTAAATCATTCTTCCGGATGAACCTTCCAATACGGACATCACTTCCGCTTCCGATTTTCCACGGAAGTCGTCTTCCTTGAATTCCGACATATTCTGGTTGGCCAGGAAATGGATGGTACGGGTATTGTCGGGCACCTGGGCATCGAATGTACCTGTCAAGTCGCTTGTTGGTGCCAAGGTAGCTGTTGCCGTCGAGATGAACAGTCCGTAGCTGTCGAAGCAGAAGAGGGTCATATCCTGCACACCTCCTCCGTCGGGATCTACGGCACGGGTCACGACTTCCTGCATATCCGGTATGTCGGCCGTGAAGCGCAGGGCCAGATAGCCTTCTTTGGCTGCGGGTAACGATTCGTCCTGCCAGCCTTCCTGTTGGCAGGAAACCAGCGTGAGTAGCACGCCTGCCAATACAACGATATATCTTATTGTTTCCTTCATATTTCTATCTTTGATGACACTGCTGTTTTTTTTAGGGAGTCTGTTCCGGCTCGTAGGCATCGCGGACGCAACGGATATAAGCATTTGTACGTGAGCCATCATCTCCACCAGAGTTTTCAACAGATCCACTTGCACTCCAATACCATTTTCCAGCCAGCACTTCATCCATTGCAGCATTCGTTTTATACTGAAAATCCATGATAATTTCCAATTCCGCTTTCGTAGGGAGTCGCCAATCCCGTAAATGTATCGTTTCTCCACTATCAGGGTCTTCATACACTTCTACATATTGTTCACAATGACTGGCTGCAATATCTACATCTGATGTAGGTTGAACAGCACCCAATTGTGAAGCTATCATAAACGAAGGCGAAACCAGTTGGGCATTGTCAGCACCGGAATCGGTAACTCCATTCGTAATTTTGGGCCTACCTATCGTATATGTACCTGATGAAGCAGTGATACGAACATGATACATACGGGCATTTCCTCCGTTGCTTGCCCAACGATATATTTGAGTATCCTTCTTAGAATTATTAATCCAAAAATAATAATACAAATCAGATTTACCAGCATTACCACCAGATTCATATGTTTTATAATTTACTTTAGAATTAAAAAAACCATAGCCATTATCACTATATGACCACTTTTCATTCCAATTTCCCCACCAATCATAACCAGGAGAAGCACTTACATATCGTCTTTGCCCTTTCTCATCCCAATTTGTTCCTCCAAAATCATCCCGATACGAATAGTATCCTAAAATATTCGTAATATACTCCAGCGGATACTGGGCAATCTTTACATATTTAGGTGTAGCCCCATCAACGTTTGTTACCTTCATTTCGATATAACGAATAGTATTGTTGGTTGGCAATGGAGCATGAATCTGTATATGCCCATTCAAATCCGAATCGGGAGTTACAGTAACAATAGAAGTCCTTTCGTCCTGATCCTGTCCAAACTTATCAATATAATAGACACGTGTAACAGTCGCACTTACCGCTGATGATGAAACAAATTCCAGTGTCGTATTATCATCTGTGATGTTGTGCATCTCCATTTCCTCTTCGTTCACATACAAGAATATCGGGCGTTCATTGCCGTCGATATTCACAGGGATTTCTTCCCAAGGTATGACTGAATACTGAATATCCGTCAATTCTTCCGGTTCGGACGGGTCGAGCGCGCCGGGCGCGTTGACCGTTACCGTCACCTGGTAGCAGGTGTTGCGCTTCAGCACTTTGTCCTTGCTGATGGGAATTTGATAATAGCTGCTCACATGACTTGTTTCTTGTCCCGATTCATCTGTATATTTCATGGGAATGTTCACCACCAGGCGTACTTCCTTTTCCAGACTGGCATCGGCCCATTCGTGGGCATAGGCATAGGCAGTTACGGTAATCTGTTCTTTAGCCCAGTCAAAATAATCAGTATTCACAAGACCGGGAGTTCTTAAATCTGCCTCGCCATCCACTCCGGACAGCAGCGAAGTGGTATAAGGCATATTCCGTAAATAATATCCGGGAATAGCCCCTTCCAGTTGCTGATCAAAAGTCACCTTCTCCCCTTTTTTTATATGTACAATGATTTTGGCCGCCGCACGCCGCAGGGTAACTTTCAGCTTCGTGTCATCGGACTTGTTGCCGTTGTAGAGCACAACCGGAGCGGCTGCCGCAGGTTCTTGCGCATCCGCATAGGCGATGCCATCCATCAGGAACGACTGAGGAGCACCCATTGTATTCGTTATCCCTGTCAGGAAAATATCCTTGTCTTCCTGCGTCATGGCTTTCAGGGAGTTCAGGTCGGTGATGGCATCAAAATCGTCTGTCGCGTGGGTACTGTTGGCTATCAGGTACACCCAATAACCGGTATTGACTTCAAAGGCCTCCCGTTTGGTTGCCAGTGTAACGGTGCCTTGTTCGTCCTTGCAATTGGTGACGCGCTCATAGTGCGCCTTCCCGCCACTTTCTTCGAAGATGAAAACATCCAGATGTTTCACAGCCACTTCGGCTCCTTCCTCCGACGGAACAGTAGCCCGGCTATGCGGAACGTCACCCGTCGAAAATTGCAGGACAATGGCATTGCCTTCCGTTCCCGCTCCGGGCAGGAAGGAATCGTTTTCGCTGCTACAGGCTGCCAGCAGTGGCAGCAGTACCGTTTTCAGGATTGTATACAATATCTTTTTCATAACGTCGTCACTCGTTTAGGGGTTGGCAGTCGTAGGATCTATTTGAGAGATAACTATCTTCTCAGGGTCGTCGCTTCCCGGCCATTTCGTATCACCGCTTGTTCCGTTGATTTGCAGCAGCGACATCTCTCCCGGATCCCAGCGGGGGATGTAGCCGATGCCCAGTTCTACCATCCTGTCTACGTTTTCGGGCTTTAGCGCACGGATTTTGATAACATACTCGGAGCTGGATGCCACGTAGGGAGGTTCTACTTTCTGCATGCCTTGTTCGTCGCTTTGGTACACCGTTATCTCATAGTCCGCCGGAGTGGCATTGAGTAAGGTAGGTTGCCATTCCTGCCCCTCAGGAGCGGTAAGCTCAAAGTATGCCTTGAATGTTCCCTCATCCGAATCTGGGTCAGGATTATAGTAGACGGTAGGCAGGCTAAAGTCTCCCTCTTTTATAGGTTGTATAGGGTTCACATAAGTAGGGTAGGCAAAATCAAGTTCGTAGTTTCCGCCGTCGTCCCAGTCGGCCACCACATACTCGACCGTGATTTTACCCGAATTCCGCATCAGACAGCAGATGGCATAGTAATGGTTGCGTTCGATGCGTGGCAAGTACACGAAGCCGGTATTTGTTTTTTCGCCAAACTTGTAGGCTATCTGAAGTACCGCTCCCTTCTCATCTCCCGGTGTGTTCCAAGAAGCACTGCCCCAAGGGGTTTCAAAGGGATAGAAAGGAACCTCCAGCAACGGAGTATAGTTGGCGGGTTTCTTGCGTTCTTCGTCTGATATGTTTTCGGAAAGAGTTTTATCTACATTCCCTTCAACCAACTCCAATTTAATTTCCGCCTCCTTCGGAACAATCTGTTTTAAAACCTCATCTGTTTGCGGGAAAAGATAGTTCATCATACGGGTACCTTCTTTCAGAATCTTGGCACTGGTCACGGTAAGCGTTTCGGTCTCTCCTTTCACTTTGGCTGCAAAGAGGCTCAGCTTGCCTACGGGGCGTGTCAGTTCAAATTCCACCTTTTCTTTCAAGGTGAAATGTCCTTCGTGGCCGGGTTGAGTTTGTAAAGAAGCGCTACTTGTATTAACAGTCACCGTATCTGTGGCAAACATAGGTAGGCCGTAAGTGGTTACAGATGTTTGAAGCTCAGTGAAAGAGAACTTTTGCAATTCACCTTCCGTTGTACTTGGGTTTAACAGCTTCCCTTCTTCACCCCGCGTAGACATCGCCCCCTCATTGGCCACAGCGTAGAAGCGGAGGGTCTGGTCTGTAGGTTCTGCCTTTATCTTCAAATCCATCAGGAAGGATTTAGTCTCAGTCGTATTATTTAAGTTCTCTCCGGTCAGATGAAGATGACCGACTGTTTTATCATCGGAAAACGCATAGATACGGAGGGAATGGAGAGCGGACTCTTCAGCGGTCGGCGTTCCGTCCGAAGCATTCTCGGCACGTGTATGCACGTCCAGCTGCACCTGCACTGTCCGTTCGCCGGAAAGTGGTGTGCGGTCTTCCTCGTTGCAGTCTGTCAGGCTTCCGACGAGGCATCCCAAGATGAAAATCCTACTGAGTATTTGTTTGATGCTATCCATATCGTTTCCAACTATTTTCGTTTTTATCAGAATTCGGGTGTCAATACTACCAAATCCCAAGGTTTTACCGAGTAAGACACTTCGATGTCGAACACTTTCTCCTTGATTCGGATGAACACCTTGTTCAGTGTGTTCCGCTCTATCTTTGTCAGATAGATTTTCTTTGTGACGGTAGATTCGTCAAGGGTATAGTTGAGGGTGAGGTAATATCGTTTTTCTTTCTCCGTTATCGTTTCATCTACTCCTTCTACCTGAAGCGCATCTCCTCCATTCATATTTTCGAGGAGGTAGGGTGAAGAAGAAAAGGTAATGGGAGTAAATTTATCAATTACTTCTTCTAATTTATCGTTATTGGGTAAGTCACCTGTCAGGACTGTAGTTATTTCTTGACCATTCTGTGGTTTAAACAATGTCCTTTCTTTATTATTATATGTTATATCGGATGGAGTTTCCCATAAATATCCTTTGTCCGGTTCATACCCCAGCGTGATTTCCTTCAGAGACAGCTTGGTTGATTCCAAGTTTTTGGTGCAGTACACCTCCAATTTTCCTACGCAGCGCACAGCATTCATTTCCACATCATAATGTATTTGGCTGGGGAAAATATTCAAGGTGGTGTCGCAGCTCATCGGCACTTTGTTGTCGTGGCTGTAAGGTGGGTCTGGCAGAGTAAAAGTAAGGGCTTTCAGACTATCGGGAGTCATATAATTTGCATTGGTTATCGTGCCTTCCGGTACATTCAGCAGCAGATAGAATTGAATTGCGGTTATTCCTGTTGCATCAATTTCTGTTTCTACAGTCGCTTTAAGGTCGATGCCGCCTTTGTATACTTCATCCCAGGTAGGACTGGTGCCTATGTATTTTAATAATTTGCTGCCATTGAAAATCCAAAGGTGGAAGTTATCGGGGCTTTCTTCTTCACCTGCTTCCGCTCTCGTCGTAATATCCAGATTCAGCGTGATGGTCCGTTCCTGTGCAGAAGGTTCTTCCGCGGAGGGGGACGCATCGCCGCATCCTGCCAGGATGAGCAGCATGAGCCACGTTGCTATGGATATTACTTTCATCATGTATTTTAAGTTTATTAGTTCGTTAGTTGTTAAGTTCATTAGTTTTTAAGTTTGTCTGTTTTTCAGTCAATAACTTAAAACTCAAATTCTACAAATCTACATTCTGTATTCGTTTGCTCCATCCCAGCACACCGATGGACACGTTGGCATAAGCCCAGGTGCCGTCGGAGAGGAAGAAGGTAAGGTCGTAATCGTAGCCGCGGTCCAGAAACTCCTGGCGGGAGTAGCGGTGCAGCTCGTCGTAGTTGCACAGGCGGCTGAGCAGATCGGGCAGGTTGACTTCGATGACTCGTTTGCCGGTTTCCTTGTGCTCTACTACCAATACTTCGTCGTCGGCCATGTCGTCGTGGGCAAAGATGCGCGAGGTCATGAAGTCGGCATGTCCCATGTTTCCTATGGCCGTCGTGCGGCTGCTGACATCAGGGTCTTGGGTATTCCACGTGACAAAAGGTGTACACAGGGCCTTGATGCTGGGGTCTTCGGAGTTGTCATGGTTCAGCCGGATGTTACCGCCGGTGATGTAAAGGTTGTAGTCGTCGATGTCCATTGCGGCGGGTTCGTCAATGTCGCGCAAGACAACACTGATGTATTTGGTGTTTCTGACCAGCGACAGGGTGTGATAGGCATACTGCCCTTGTCGCACTTCGACAGGCTGGTCGGATATGGAATGCCAAATGGTATCCAACGGTTCGCCCTGGTGGTTGACTACTCCGACACCGTCGTACAGGCGGTTATGGTCGAGGGTAATCTGCAGGTCTTCCATGCGGCTGCTCTCGTTCATTTCCGTACGTTGGAAGCTGCCCCGCAGTTGGTCGTCGCTTTTACGCTGATGTGCCAGTGCCACGAAGCGGTATTTTCCGTCGGGCAGGTCCAGATACATGTTGTAGCCATACTCCCGTAGGGGTTGGAATTCGTCGTCGTTGGCTTCGGTACGGCTGTCGATGTAGTTGCCCTGTTCGTCGAAGATGTAGAGGGTGACTTCGCCCACATGGTCGGCGAAGAGGTCGGAACGATGGAGGTTATAGTCGTAGACGAAGTTGACATACACACCCCGTTCGCACCCGTCACGGTCGTCGAAGATCAGGTCGGTACACGACGTAACGGTCAAGCTCAGCAGTAAGGCTGCCAGCCAGCCTGCCTTCAGTATATGTTTGGCACAATGGTTCATAAGTAAATGAGTTTGTTAGTTTTTGAGTTTTTGAGTTTTTAAGTTATTGTGTGATTGGCTTCTAAAGTGGTAATAAGGCAATGACTTACGAACTCAGAAAACTAAAGAACTAAATACTTGTCAAGTTGTTTTTATCGCTTTATTCAGGTAAATGGCGAGGTGTGTTTATTCACCACAGATTTCCCGGATTGACACAGATTTGTTCTTGAACTTCGGATTATCCAGCTCCATCCGTCTGTGACAATCCGCGTCATCTGTGGTGAATACGAGGCACAGCCTCACACACACTATGTTACAGATCTACACCCTGTGAGCGTTTTGCCCAGGAGAGGATGTTGATTTCGCAGTTAATGTAGCGGTGTTCCTTATCAGCCGGTTCTTCCGGAAGTTCAGGAATTTCGGGTTCGCCGGGACCACTGACGCTGTTGATTTGCAGTTCGTACCAGTTGTTACGGAGTACGCCGTAGCGGCCAAGATGATTTGCTTCAGTGTAGTTTTCTGGATTAGTTTCATCTTTCGGTGTATACACATCGCCAAAGTGCTTGATTACAGTAGCATAATAATAGGTAACGCCATCCTTATAGCATTTTATGTTTTTATATTTTTTCCAAATTTCTTTATATTGATTCTCTGAAAGAGATTTCGGATAGCCCGTTGTTTCATTGTCTTTTGTTATTTCGAAAACCTTGTTCAGATCCGAAGCTTGAGTAATTGTTGTCCCTTCTGTAAGAGAAGTCTTTACTTCGATGCTTTCTCCATCAGCCAATTTATATCCATCACCAGCAATTGTCAGTACAGTCTCAAAAGAAGTAATCATTTCCTCTTCCGTATAAATGGTAGATACACCGTTACAGGTGAAGAAGGTCTGATTAGCAGATAATGCCCCTTGGGGTTTGAAAGTAGCCTTCAGCAAGACAGATGTTAATTGATTGTCTAACATTGCAGTGGCAACTGTTGTATTTTCACCACAATAAAGAACATCTTCTGCATCTGTTTGAGTTGAACTATTTGCAGGAACTTTCCAAGTAATAGATTGGGTTGTAGAAGTTATTATGTTAAAGTTTTCACCTAAATTATTGCTTTCCACTTTGGCGTAGTTCGGATCTATTCCCCAATAGGTACGAATGGGGGCCACAACAGATGTTCCTACAAAACGGTTATATCCGCCGTCCGTGAAATATTCGACCCATGCCTTCCACGCAGCATTTGTTTCGGAACCTATAACATTACGAACTAAATAGGTTTTCTTATTTGTATTCTGCAGTGTCCAATTATCAAATTTAACAGTGGCTCCTTTATAAGTATCGCCGCTTACTGAAATCTCATTATCTACTGTACCGTCGGTATCGTTGACCTTTACGGATACTTTGGCTACAACGCGTTCTACATAAATCGAATTGGGGGTGGCAGCTTCAGCAGAAGGTTCGTCATCATAGATGTTTAATTTAACTAAAGTTGTGATATTGGGATTCCAAGTTGATGTAGCACTTGCTTTATCTGAAATTGGAGCATTGGTCATCATAAAATTGCCCTCATTTGTTGTTGTAGAAGCTATTTTGGTTAAATCTACATTTACAGTATTTGTTGTATTAAATAAGTCTGCGTAATCACCTGTAAAATCTGCTGCATTAAAAGTTAACTTACTATCAGTACTGGAGATTCCAAAATAATCACTACCATTAACGATTGCAAGTGCATAAACGTTTTCTGTTTCGCTGGGTTTTGGAACTTCACGTACTAAAAAATCAGATTTAGTAGTGATATTGTCATCTGCTGGTAATTTCTCGGAAAAATCTAATGCCCCTAAATCAACGGCCCATTTGCATGCGGCTTCACTTTCGTTTGCACCGTAAAACAATGCCAAAATAACATTATTCACTTTGTACTCTGCTGCCAATCCATCGTTGAAGTCATCGTTTCCGCTATCAGCTCTTGTCGAAGTTCCTGAAGTGCTTGGCAGGTTCAGCGCAATTTTTACATACCCTGTACCATCGGTATTCAAATCGTTACCATTCCCTGAATTCTCATCCAGCGAATCGGAACAAGCCGCCATCACCAGCGTTGCGGCCATTGTCCAAGCCATGTTTTTAAAAATCTTTCTCATAATCTTTCTTATTTATCGAGTTAATAATTATTTGTTTTGAACTACTTTGTTTTGTTTTAAGGACTTAGGGTTGAGAGTTGAGGGTTGAGGGTTTAGGGTGAATTGTTGACCTTGGTTTTACCCTTAGCCCTTTACCGTTCTGCGTCATTCCTGAGTCTACTTTGCTCTGTCATCCTGAACGGAGTGAAGGATCTGTTATCACGTAGCTTTCGAAGGAGATCCTTCACTCCGTTCAGGATGACAGAATGACAACTACGTTATGCTCTAAGGCAAAAAATGTACTTTTTAAAGTGGACTCATTTATATCGTTTTTAATTCTTCATTCCTCATTCTTCATTTTTCATTTCCAACGATCTTCCTGTTCTCCTCCGCCTCCTTCACTCCTCCTTGCAGAGCCTGTTCCAGCAGCGGGAGGGCTTCGTCGTAGCGGCTTTGCAGCAACAGCGATACGGCGCGGGCGTTGGCTGCCTGCGGACTGTAGCCCGCCTTGTCCAAGTAGGGTTGTGCCTGCTCGGTCAGACCTTGCTCTAAGAGGGCACAGGCGGCGTTGAGGTTGGCCACTTCGCTGTCGGGGTACATGCGTACGGCTACATCGAACACTTGTTTGAAATCGTCGCTGCCCGGTTCGTAGGTCTGTGCCACGGCAAACATCTCGTCGAGGCTGAGATTCTGCGGGCGGGTGCGGAGCACTTCTTTGGCTTCGTTTACGTTGAAGCTGCGCACGGTGTAGTCGATGCGGTAGTCGGTGCGGCGCAAGCCGGGATAGCACTCGGCCAGCAGAGTAGCGTAGGCTTTGGGGTAGCGGCTGCGGATGGCACGTTCCTTGGCGTCGGGTTCCTGGTCGCTGTCTATCAGGGTCAGAATGCCGTCGCGGTCGGCCAGCGTGCTGCCTGCAACGTAGCGGCGCAGGCCTTCCCAGTTCTCGGGCACGAAGTCGGTGACGAACAGCGTGTCGACAAAGCCGTAGCGCGTCTGTACGTACGCCTTCAACGCCTCGGTGCGGCCTTCGGCCAGACGGGTGTTGCTGCGGTAGGTTCCTTCGGGCGAGGCATATCCACGCAAGGTGATGCGGGTGATGCGGAAGTCGCGGTCGTGCAGGATGGTATCGATGGAGGCGTGTATGCGCGCCAGTTCATCGGGGTTGCGGCGGTAGGTGGGGTTGATGTCGGTGCGGTTCACCACGAAGTCCAGATAGGCTTCGCCGCTCAGTGCGCGCCGCTTCTCCACTTCCACTTCGGGAGCAATGTAGGCCAGCCGGGGACGAAAGGCGATGTCGGCCTGCTGCAGCGTCAGCTGGTTGCCCGGTTGCACTTCGCCACAGCCGCAAAGGTCTTCGGTCACGGCCAGACGGGCGGTGTCCATCCAGGGTTGGTAGAGTAGGGTAGTGCGGTAGTTCACAGTCTGTGCCTCGCCTTCCTTGCGACGTATGACACTCCAAGGGCTGTCGGCGTAGTGCCGGCGTCCGTTACGCTCGTAGTAGAGTTGGCGTCTACGGCCCATCACTTCCACCGAGGGCAGTTCGATGTGCTTGCCTTCGGCCTCGAACAGGGGAATCAGGACGATGGAGCGGTTGGACTCTACCTCCATGGTCGAGAGATCGAGTCGCATGGTGATAATGACGCTGTCGCGCAAGCGGCAGACGTCGGTTGCCTCGACCGTTGCACCGCTTTGAAGGGTGTGCTGGGCCATGAGTGGCAGAGCGTCGCCAAGGCATCCCAAGAAAAGGCTATATATCAAAATGATTCGTTTCATGTCTATGATGGTGTCTTTTTAGTTTGTAGTTTTTTGAGTTGGAATTATCCGCGTCCGTCCGTCTTTTTCCGTGTTGTCCGCGTATCTCAAAATTTCACCTTATTATATTTAGAAAACATATATCAGATTCAGGGCAGCCTTGGTGGGGCCGAGGTAATGATGCGGTTCGTTGTCCTCCAACTGTTCGCCACATCGCGGGCAAAGGTACTTATCGGCACGGCTGTAGACGTAACCCAAGCCAATGACCCCTTCAAGGCTCCAGCGGCGCGACAGCATCCAGTGGTAACCGTATGCTACACCAATACCCGCCATCCAGCCCTCGAAGCGGTGGCCTTTCAGTTCACCAAAGTCGGTGCCGAAAAGTTTGAAGTCAAGATTGAGGTTGCTGAAGTTATACACACCTCCCAGCAGATGGGTGCCTACAAAGTGCCCGTTGAAGCGTTCGCACAACCAGTAGCGAAGTTCCGGCTGGATGAGCCAGTGCTTCCACTTCTTGTTGTTGTCGCCGAAGGTCCAGCCATTGAAGTTGGCCGAAAGGTCGAATGTCCATTGGGGTGACAATCCGACTTCTGCTCCAAGGTTTACTGTAGTCGTTGCATCATACAACAAATTCGTCTTTACGGCCCAGTTCTGGGCTGAAAGTGAAATACTGACAAACAGCAAACAAAGCAGCAGGCTTCGTTTCACTATTTTTGTGTCCATAATACAATTTTTTTTCCTTATCGGGATGTTGTTTTGTTGTTCCGTTACTTCGTAGGTAACGGGTGTGTTTTCTAATTCGTTGCAAAGATTGTTTTATTTTTACAAATGAGCAAATGAAAGTCTTGATTTAACACATGTTTTTAACATATTTATGCAAGAATGAATGAAGCGCAGGTGAAATAAGCTGAATGAAAGAAATACGGCGTTTCATGCTGTCGGAAGATTAAGCGGTTGTTGGGGGCATTTAACATATTACCGGAGGAGGAAATAAAATGACTGTTTTCACCTTTCACCTTCCGACTGGAGGGGTATGTGTAGGTTTTTACAGGTAAGGTTTCACCATAAATCGTTTATGATTAGCATGTTATGGTGAAAGATGGATACGCGGACTACGCTGATGAGACGGATGAACACGGATTCTAATTATTCACAAGACCTTTCACTGAATCAGGGTGAAGCTTTATCTTTCACCATATTCTTCTGTGTATCAGCATAGATGTCTTCTGGTGAAAGCGTGAAGGCATTTTTCTTCTTTTTTATTCTTCATCTGTGTAAGTCCGCCTCCTCAGCGTAGTCCGCGTATCCATCTTTCATCTCGTAAAGTTTCACTTGACAGATGTAACTACCTACTTTAGCCGGACAATATTAATAGTTAGCTGACATAACAAGTAATGCTGGCAAGTTTAACAAACAATCTCCACGAGTCTAACAATCAATCCTACCGAGTATTACAATCAAAGCCCACGAGTATGACTTGCAATTGCCACGAGTATTGCTTGCGTTGCTCGCGAGCCGTGCAAGTGTTGCTTGTGAGCCATACAAGTGTCTCACAAATGTATCAAAGGTGCCGTGCGCAGCCTTTGGGCCTAATCGGAGGGGCGTGAAGCGGCGCCTTTGTTTCTTACGTTGAAAAAGACAGACTGTTTGGAGCGCGGCGACTCTCTGCCTTTTAGCAAAAATGAAGACTGAGTAGTTCCGGAGGTTCGTCTCTTGATTTTTTCTTTTGGTATTTTTTCTTTTGCATCAAGGCAAAAGAAAAGTATAACCGTTACCTACGAAGTAACGGAATCATTTCTTATACAGATTTTATGAAAAGTCTTTTCGTATTGCAACTGTTGGTTGTTGTGGTCTGTAGTTTTAATCTGGTGCGATAATTGTTCTATTCCCGAAATACCTGTGAAAGTATTTCTTTGTTCATTTGTCCGATACGTTCATCAGTGTGTTGCTTGAAGTAGGTTTCTGTAACCTTGACAGATGAATGCCCCATTGCATTACAGATAAGTTCCTGCTGATAGTTGTGATAATTGGCTATGGTGGCCCAACTATGGCGGGCACAGTAACTGCTAAGGCTCCCTTTCACACCGGCCAATGCGCCCAGGCGCTTCAGTCGTGCATTGAAGTTTCTCAGCGCACTCTGGTACTGACGGTAAGCATCGGCGTCTGTGCCGTTGATAAAGGGGAACAGATAGGGTGAAGATTCGTCCGGCGTCTTCAGTTGTTCGATGAGGCTCATGGCACGCGGCTCTACACGTACCGTCAGCCAGCTTCCTGTCTTACGACGGCGATACATCAGGATATTATCCTGCAAATCGCACTTGCGCAAGTAGGCTATGTCGACAAAAGGGATGCCGCGCAGCATGAACAGCAGCATGAACAGCATTCGTGTCCGCTCAAGGCTACATTCGCGCACAGCAGGTTTAGGTTCATTCAGTTTACGCAGGTCGTTTTCACTGAGGGCACGCTTCACCGTCACCCGTGTGCCCGTGTATACGCCTTTGAACAGGCGGGGACGGAAGACGGCCATTTCGGCATCGACCGCACGCAGGTATACCGCCCGAAGCATACGCATGTAGGTGGAAACGGAGTTCCATTGCAACTGGCGTCCCAACAGATAGTTTTGGAAAGCTTTCAGCCAGAGGGGAGTTACTTCACCGAAGGTGAGCGGCTGACCACCAGTGAAGTCGAGTATGCGATGCAGTGTACTGCGATAGATGTGTGCCGTTCCGAGGCGTCCTTCCGCTTCCAGCTGTTGAATAATCAGGTCCATGTAAGTGGTTAAGTGTTCTTTCTTTTTCATGATTCGTTTCGAGTTTGATAAAGTGCAGATTGTTTAGTGTTTTAGTTTAAGCGAAACAAAATAAGAAAAAGAAAGGGAGAGTTGTGCAACGAAGGGGAAAAATAGAGGATTATTTCCTGATTGGGCGGAAATCTTTTATATTTGCAAGTAGTATGAAAACGAAAACGTTCTGCTTATGAAATACCCTATTGGAATACAAAGTTTCGATCGTGTCATTGAAGACGGCTATGTCTATGTGGATAAGACGGATTTAATTTACAGCCTGGTACATGAAAGTAGTATATACTTTTTGAGTCGTCCGCGCCGTTTCGGAAAGAGCCTGTTGGTGTCCACACTGAAAAACTATTTTCTGGGACGGCGTGAACTGTTCCGTGGTCTGGCCATCGACGAATTGGAGACGGAGTGGGCGACATATCCTGTGTTCCATGTGGACTTCAATGGAGGGAACTTTACGGATTCTGGCGAACTGGAAAAGAAAATCAATTTCCATGTGTCGGAATGGGAAAAGCAGTACGGCATACCCGACCGCGAAGAGGAACTGGGGTACGGGTATCGTTTTATCGAAGTGCTTCGTGCCGCCCACAAGCAGACGGGACGCCGCTGCGTGGTGCTGATTGATGAGTATGACAAGCCGATATTGGACGTGCTCGATGTTGACCGCGAGTTGGAGGATCGTCACCGCAACGTGCTGAAAGGTTTCTACTCCGTATTCAAGGGAGCAGACGAGCACCTGCAGTTCGTGTTGCTGACTGGTGTGACGAAGTTCTCGCAGGTGAGTGTGTTCAGTGGCTTCAACCAGCCGAAGGATATCAGTATGGACGGGCGTTACGAGACGTTGTGCGGCATCACCCAGGAAGAGATCGACCGATACTTTCCGCAACCCATCGCTGACATGGCGGTGGACTACCGCTGCACGCCGGAGGAGATGAAACAGCGGTTGAAACAGCAGTACGACGGCTACCACTTCAGCGACCGTATGACGGACGTGTACAATCCTTTCAGCCTGCTCAACGCATTGGACAGCCGCCGCGTGAACGATTACTGGTTTCGTTCAGGTACGCCCACTTATCTCATTCGCCTGCTGAACCACTTTAATGAAAACCTGAACGAATTGACGGGCAAGTACTATCGTCCGGAGGAATTCATCGACTACAAAGCCGACGTGGAGATGCCACTGCCGATGATTTACCAGAGTGGTTACTTGACCATCAAAGGGTATAATATGCGGATGAACAAGTTTTTGCTGGACTTCCCGAACAACGAGGTGAAGAATGGCTTTTTGACCATGCTTGCCACGTCGTATCTGCAACCCAAACAACGGGTGACAGGCTGGATAGACGATGCAGTGGAGACACTGGAGGAAGGGGATACCGAGAAACTTCGTACGTTGTTTGCTTCCTTCTTGGCCAGCATCCCCTATACCATGCGCCGCAAGGAGGACGAAGCAGAATGCGAACGCTACTTCCAATATACCTTTTATCTGATACTCCGCCTGATCAGTGTCTACACTGTCTATGTGGAAAAGGTGCAGAGTCAAGGGCGTGTGGACTGTGTGCTGGAAACACCGCAGTATGTCTACATCTTCGAGTTCAAGCTGGACGGCACCGCTGCCGAAGCCTTGCAGCAGATAGAAGAAAAGGGTTACGCACGCGAGTATGCAGCCGATGTACGCAAAGTGTATAAGATTGGTGCAACCTTCTCGTCGGAAACGGGGACTATTGGCGAATGGGAGTGCAGAGAAATGAAGAATTAATCATTAATCATTAACTACTAATCATTAACCATTAACAAGGCTTCAGTTAACAAGTCTATTAGGCTGGAACTCCCTGTTTGATAAAGTGCCGCTTGAAACGGCTCGCTACAAACGCCTTGTTAACTCGTCAACTTGTTGCTTGTCAACTGCAACTTGAGCTTGCGAATTGAAAATCGACGAAGTCAAAGTTGAGATAATTGTTATAAGTCTTTCACCAGCAATTGTTGGGTGCTGTTATAGTATTCTTCTCTGGCTTTCATCAAGGCTTTCCATTCGGAACTGAATTCGTGATCCTTGTCTATCTTGAAGTTTTCTGATCCGTGGGTGTAGAGCCGGTTGAGCAAGATGTTTACGGTCAGTTGGTTGATGTCCATCGAAGGTTGGTAAGCGATGTCCTGACTTTTGGCGTCGACTACCACTTCGTGTATCAGTCCGACTTCCTGAAGTTCGTAGAGCGTTTGGTTGGCAAGCCGTATGGGGATCTGGCACTCTTCCGAAATGGCTTCTGCCGTATAGGGAGTTTCTCCTTTTTCAAACCGTTTGGTGATGTGGGACATGATGAGCATGGATACAAAGTCGCGGTAACGCCGGCTGATGCTGCGCGTGTCCTGATCGAAACTGAAATTGCGGATGTTTTGTCCGGCATACGTCAGCTCGGCACCGAACAGACAGATGGTCCACGAAATCTGGAGCCATAACAGAAACAGAGGAAGAGCGGCAAAACTTCCGTAAATGGCATTGTAGCGCGACACCCACAACTGGCTGCTGATGTACAGGAACTGGAATGCCTGATGGGCGGTACCGGCCAGAATGCCCGAAATCAGTGCATGCTTGAAGCGGACTTTGGTATTGGGCATGAAGACATAGAGGGCTGTGAACATGCCCCAAGCCAGTACGAAAGGTATCAGCCGTATCAGGAACTTGCCAAGTGGTGCAAGCAGGGTGTAGTCCTCGATGTTCTTTACCATGGTACTCATGAAAATGGAAAGACCTCCTGACACGACAATCAGAATCGGCATCAGCAGGAGCATGGAGAAATAATCTGTTATCTTGCGGTACATGCTGCGTGCTTTTTTTACCTGCCAGATGCGGTTGAAGGTAATTTCCATGTTGTTGATCAGGTTCAGTACGGACCAAAGCAACATGATAAGGCCTACTCCGATGAAGACTCCGCTCTTGGTTTGCGACAGATAGGAGTCGACAAACTGGAATATGAATTCGGTAGTCCCTGTGACTCCGCCAAAACCGTTGATGATCTGGTGTTCCATCAGGTTGTCGAATCCGAATCCACGGGCAATGGCAAACAGAATGGCCAGGATGGGTACGATGGCGAGCAGGGTGCTATAAGTCAGTGCGGCTGCTTTGTTGGCCAGACGATCCTGTGCGAAGCGGGAAACGCAGAGGTAGATGGTCTTGATGATGTTGTAGAGAGAGAAAGTCGTTTTGGTGACTTCGTCTTCCGTAATACGCCAGATGTCGTAGGTCAGGAACTTCCAGAGTGTGGCTATACGTTTGTTCATAATCCATGGATTGAAGAAAGAAAGAGAAAAAGCAGCCGGTCTGTAAGCCGGGTTCTGTAATCTGTCCTGGCGGGCCGTGTTTCGATTCGGGCATTCGCCTTTCATCTTTCAGTCCTGTCAAGACAAATTGTCTGTCATTTATCTGAGCCGTATGTTGCCATACGAGCTTTAGCGGTCTACCCTCCGACATGGAGCGAGCAACTCTCGTGGCGCCGGTTTACATGACCTTACAACTTCCAAGACACACAGCCCTTGCGTCACCACAAGACTGGTGGGCTCTTACCCCGCCTTCTCACCCTTACCGCAATCCGAAGATTGTGGCGGTTATTTTCTTCTGCGTTACTCTACCCTCGCGGATAGCTTTCTGTTAGGAAGTGGAATGCTCTGTGTTGCCCGGACTTTCCTCATACGCACAAGGCGCAAGCGACAGACCGACCGACTGCTTCTGGCGTGCAAAGATAATGTAAACGCGTCACAGTATAAAATAAAATTATCCCTTTTTCTCCCTCTCAAAAGAAATAATTTGTAGCTTTGCTAACAGAAACACTATCAAAAAGAATTTGGCAGATGCGAAAAACTATTCATTTATTTTTCTTTTCCCTGTTTTTGACTTCATTGGTGCAGGCTTCCGGTGTCGGAAGTAACGATTTGCCGGCAGATGTGATTCGGCTGACGGATAGTTTGAAACAGGTTTATGCTCCCGACGGACGGGTAGCATTGTTCCAGACTGATTATACGGTTTCCGGCCGGAAGATGATGCTGAGGGGAGTGACTACGGCTGCAGCGGCCAAAGAGGCTTTGCTGCAAGGGCTTGGAAAGGCCGGTTACGAGGTGATGGACTGTATGAAGGTGCTTCCCGATGAGGCGGCTTTGGAAGGAAAAACGTATGGAGTAGTTAATCTGTCGGTGTGTAACTTGCATGTAAAGCCCGACTTTGCTTCGGAGATGACGACTCAGGCATTATTGGGGATGCCGGTTCGTGTGCTTCAGTTCGACGGCTGGTATCAGATACAGACTCCGGATAATTATATTGCCTGGGTGCATCGGGCAGGTGTCAGGCTGATGGACAGTGCAGAGGTGGCGGACTGGAACCGTGCGGAGAAGATTGTTGTCACGACTCATTATGGTTTTGTATATTCTGCTCCCAACCGTCGTTCGCAGACGGTATCGGATATCGTGGCAGGCAATCGTCTGAAGTGGCTGGGAAGTAAGGGGGATTTTTATAAGGTGGCTTATCCCGATGGTCGCACCGGATATGTGGAGAAGGCGGATGCTTGTCCCGAAAAACAATGGCGGAAGTCTTTGAAAAAGGATCCCGGTTCTATTCTGAAGACGGCTTATACACTGATTGGGGTACCTTATCTGTGGGCTGGGACTTCTTCGAAAGGAATGGACTGCAGTGGGTTGGTGCGGACGGTGCTGTACATGCACGATATGATTATACCGCGTGACGCTTCACAGCAAGCTTATGTAGGCGAGCATATCGAGATTGCTTCCGATTTCAGCAATCTGCAGCCTGGCGATCTGGTGTTTTTCGGTAGTCCGGCCACTGCCGAACGGAAGGCGCGCGTGGTTCATGTGGGCATCTACATCGGGCAGGGGCGCTTTATTCACTCTCAAGGCGATGTACATGTCAGCAGTCTCGATGCTTCCGATCCGTTGTTTGATGCTTTCAATCGGGGGCGTCTGTTGTTTGCTACGCGCGTGATACCTTATATAAATAAAATGGATGAATTGAACACAACCGATACCAATCCGTATTATCGCTGGGGAGTGGAGGAGTCGGACTAATTACAGAGTTATGACAAACAGAAGAGATTTCCTTAAGACTGCTGCTCTGGCAACACTGGGTGCCGGAATGATTGCCGAGGAGGCTATGGCAGATACCAAGAAAAAGAAAATACACCTATTTAATATTAATAAGCAGGGGTCAGCTCCTAAAATGAAAATGCGTTTCTTCCCCTACGAATTGCAATTGCGTCATGTTTTTACGGTAGCTACTTATTCGCGTACGACTACTCCCGATGTGCAAGTCGAGATTGAGTACGATGGCATAATAGGTTATGGTGAGGCTTCCATGCCGCCTTATCTGGGGCAGACAGTAAAAAGCGTATTGGCTTTCTTGCAGAAGGTGGACTTGGGGCAGTTCAGCGATCCTTTCCAACTGGAGGATATTCTGGCGTATGTAGATAGTCTTTCGCCGGGAGATACGGCAGCAAAAGCAGCAGTAGACATTGCCTTGCACGATCTGGTAGGTAAGCTGTTGCAGGCTCCCTGGTACAGAATATGGGGACTGGATAAGGAAAAAGCTCCTTCGACAACGTTTACAATAGGTATTGATACGGCTGATGTGGTCCGCAAAAAGACCGAAGAGTGTGCCGAGCTTTATAATATCTTGAAGGTGAAGCTGGGACGTGACAACGATAAGGAAATGATAAAGACCATTCGTTCGGTCACTGATTTGCCGATAGCGGTCGATGCCAATCAGGGCTGGAAGGACGGGCAGTATGCGTTGGATATGATTCACTGGCTGAAGGAACAGGGAATTGTGATGGTCGAACAACCGATGCCTAAAGAGCAGTTGGATGATATTGCCTGGGTAACCCAGCAGAGTCCTTTGCCTGTATTTGCTGACGAATCGGTGCAACGTCTGAAGGATGTGCCGTCTTTGAAAGGGGCTTTTACGGGTATCAATATCAAACTGATGAAATGTACCGGTATGCGTGAGGCGTGGAAGATGCTGACATTGGCGCGTGCACTGGATATGAAGGTTATGGTGGGTTGTATGACGGAGACTTCGTGCGCTTGTTCGGCGGCTGCCCAGCTTTCTCCGGCTGTTGACTTTGCCGACCTTGACGGAAACTTGCTTATCAGTAACGACCGTTTCAAGGGAATGGAGGTTGTGGGTGGAAAAATAACCCTTTCGGATTTGCCGGGAATAGGAGTAGTAAAGCTTTAAAATGCTGTCATGTCCTATCTGTCAGTCTTTTAACATGTCAGAATAGTAGATAAATGCAAAATTGTCAGCTTCCGTCGTTAACCGCTGTTAAGCTCAAAAACCTCTCTGTTAAAAGAGAACAAAAAAAGGTGACAAGTGGAATAACTGAACGTTTTTTGTCGTTATTTTAACGTCGTAATGTTAAACGAAACTCGAATATTAACACTTTAAACAGTAAAAAAGGATATGAAACAGACAACAAAAAACATCTTAGGAGTTGCGGCAATCGTACTCTTGAGTTCAGGTGTTGCAGGTATCACTACCTATAAATTAATGCAAAAGGCAGAATATGCCAATCAGTCATTCGATCAGATGTTTGAGCCCAATCCGGGTATAAATCTGGCTGCATTCAGTGGAGCTGCCGCTCAGCCGGTGGATCTGACACAAGCTGCTGAAAATTCCGTTCACGGTGTTGTACATATCCGTTCTACACAATCGTCCAAAGTGCAGGAAGTGGAAGTAAGAGATCCTTTTTATGATTTCTTTGGTGATTTCTTTGGCGGGCGTGGCGGTACGCAAAAACGTCAGATACAGACTCCCGAACGTACAGGCTTCGGCTCGGGTGTCATCATTTCGAAGGACGGATATATCGTGACCAACAATCACGTGATTGACGGTGCTGATGAAATCAGTGTTACGTTGAATGATAACCGTCAGTTTAAGGGTCGTATTATCGGTACAGATGAAGAAACCGATTTGGCTTTGATAAAGATAGAAGGAGATGATTTCCCGACTATTCCGGTCGGCGATTCTGATGCTTTGAAAGTGGGTGAATGGGTATTGGCTGTAGGTAATCCGTTCAACTTGACTTCTACGGTTACGGCCGGTATTGTCAGCGCTAAAGCCCGTTCATTGGGTATGGGACAGATGACTGGCAAACAAGGTATCGAATCATATATTCAGACAGATGCAGCTATTAATCAGGGAAACAGTGGTGGGGCATTGGTTAACGCCCGTGGCGAATTGGTTGGTATCAATGCGGCTTTGTTCTCTCCGACAGGTTCGAATACCGGTTATGGATTTGCCATTCCGACCAGTATTATGAAGAAGGTTGTAGCTGATTTGAAGCAATATGGATCAGTTCAGCGTGCTAAGCTGGGTGTCAGTGTGACGGAATTGGCTGAAGAACCGGGTGATACTCAGGTTTCGGATCAGAAAAACGGAAAGAAACTGAGTGAGATTAAGAAAGAGGCCAGAGATAAGTTTGGAGTTATAGACGGACTTTGGGTAAGAGAAATTGTAGAGGGTAGTTCTGCTGCCGGTGCCGATATTAAGGTAGATGATGTGATTGTAGGTATGGACGGAAAAGAAATCCATAAGTTTGCCGACCTGCAGGAAGCTCTTGCTAAATATCGTCCGGGCGACAAGGTGAAAGTGAAACTGATTCGTGACAAGAAAGAAAAGACTGTAGAAGTAACTTTGAAGAACGAACAGGGCACTACCAAGATTATAAAGAATGCCGATATGGACATTCTGGGTGCAGCCTTCCGTCCTGTAAGTGCAGAGGTGAAGAGACAACTGAACTTGGGTTACGGATTGGAAGTGACAGGTGTCAGCAGCGGTAAGATGAGTGATGCCGGAATCCGTAAGGGATTCATTATCCTGAAAGCTAACGGTGTGCAGATGAAGACGGTTGACGATTTGGAAAATGTGATGAAGGAAGCTTCCAGAACTCCTGAGCAGGTATTGTTCATTACTGGTATGTTCCCGTCGGGCAAACGTGCAAGCTATGCTGTAGACTTGTCCCAGGAATAACACCCGCTATAGGCCGGAACGGTGATAAAATGCCGGACTTTTGAGAAATGGTATTTTTAACCGTTCTGTCGTAAAGAAAAAGGTAATAAGGTAAGAAGATTGTAATAATCGCAAACAAAAAAGAAAAAAGAGGATGCCGATATGATATTTATCGGTGTCCTTTTTGTTATGTATTTGTTGAATTCAGGCAAAAAAGTTGGGATAAGTTTTTGAACATCAAAAGAAAAAGTCGTAACTTTGTAGCCCAAATACGTATTTATAGGATGAGACAATTAAAAATCACTAAAAGTATCACTAACAGAGAGAGCGCCTCTCTTGACAAGTACTTACAGGAAATTGGCCGTGAGGACCTTATTACTGTCGAAGAGGAGGTAGAGCTCGCTCAGCGCATCCGTAAGGGTGACCGTGTTGCATTGGAGAAGTTGACACGTGCCAATCTGCGTTTCGTTGTATCTGTAGCCAAGCAGTATCAGAATCAAGGTTTGAGTTTGCCCGACTTGATTAATGAGGGTAATCTGGGTCTGATAAAGGCAGCCGAAAAGTTTGATGAAACACGTGGTTTCAAGTTTATCAGTTATGCAGTATGGTGGATACGTCAGTCCATTTTGCAGGCTTTGGCCGAGCAGTCGCGTATCGTACGTCTGCCGTTGAATCAGGTGGGTTCGCTGAATAAGATCAGCAAAGCCTTTTCGAAGTTTGAGCAGGAAAACGAACGTCGTCCGTCGCCCGAAGAGTTGGCAGATGAGCTGGAAATCCCGGTAGACAAAATCTCGGATACGCTGAAGGTGTCGGGACGTCATATCTCGGTAGACGCGCCTTTTGTGGAAGGAGAAGATAACAGTCTGCTTGATGTGCTGGTTAACGACGACTCTCCTATGGCCGACCGCTCGTTGGTGAACGAGTCTCTTGCGAGGGAAATTGATAGAGCTCTTTCTACGTTAACCGATAGGGAAAAAGAAATCATACAGATGTTTTTCGGTATCGGACAACAAGAAATGACATTAGAAGAAATCGGCGACAAATTCGGTTTAACCCGTGAACGTGTACGCCAGATTAAGGAAAAAGCAATTAGAAGATTAAGACAAAGTAATCGTAGTAAATTGCTCAAGTCTTATTTGGGATAAATAAGAAATATCAGTTTCCGACAAATAAAGAAGGTATTAAAAACCGGTATGCCTTGCGTCAGGCAGCCGGTTTTTTTATATCTTTGCGGCAGATGCAGTTGAATGTGAAACATTTGGCTTGTACGGATTTTAGTATTAACAAACTATATAATTAAAGAAACCTATGAAATATCTTCGTATTTTATTGGCTGTAACACTGGTGTTTACGCTGTGCTCGGCGTTTTCTATGAAGAAAGAGAAAGAAAAACAAGTTTATGCTTTTGGTGTGGCGGCTTCGTTCAATGACACGATTGTGTATTATACGGAAATTCAAATGCTCGACAGTGTGGTTTTGGATAAGCGGGGCTTTTTACCACAACGTGAACTCTATTCTTATCAGCTGAAGAATTATCTGGAATATGAGTTGGCGAAACCGGATTATACGTGTATGATTTATTTTTCTGAAAACAAAAATAAACTTCAGAAAGAAGCCAGTAAGGTAAAAGGAAAATATGTGAAAGGAAATCTGAAATTGCAATCCATTGCTCCTTCTGATTTTTCATTTAAGAAACCGGAAGAATAATAATCTGTAGTTTAAACTGAAATCGACATGATAAAGAATTGGCTTATATTACCTTTCTTGCTATTGATGTTTTTGGTAACGTCGTGTGGAAGCGATGATCCCGAACCTGGACCTTATAAAAGAACGGTTTTGGTGTATATTGCAGGTGATAACAGTTTGTCTTCGTTTGCTTTTAAGGATCTGGCGGAGATGAAGCAGGGAATGCAGGAGGCGGATGCTACAGCTTTACATCTGCTGGTATATCTGGATACGGGTGATTCTCCACGTCTTGTGGAACTGAAAAAGTCGGGTGATACGGTTGTGGAGGAAGTCGTACGTGAGTATGAGGACCGTAATTCGTGTGGTTTGGAGGAAACCCGTGAAGTGTTTGATGCCGTATTTTCCAATCCGAATTTTGAAGCTGAAAGTTACGGACTGATATACTGGTCTCATGCCGATGGCTGGATTCCTTATGGAGAAGCTTCGACACGTTGGGTAGGGCAGGATAAAACGGATGGCGATCACCGGATGAATATCTCGGAACTGGTTTCTTTATTGAAAACGACGCCGCATTTTAGTTTCATCATGTTCGATGCATGCTTTATGTCGTCTGTCGAAGTAGCTTACGAATTGCGTAATTTTACTGATTATTACATCGGTTCTCCCACTGAAAACCCGGGTCCGGGTGCTCCTTATGATAAACTGGTGCCGCTGATGGCGGAGGATAATGCTGCTGTTCGGATGGCTCAAGTGTATTTTGCATCCTACGAAGCGATTTATAATGGTGGAATCGGTATTTCCAACAATAATTGGACCGGTGGTACTTCCATTTGTGTGATGCGTACGAGTGCTTTGCAGGAATTGGCTTCGATAACGGCCCAATTGCTTCCGCAGGAAGATGTTGATAATGCTGAGCTGATGGAGAAAGTGTTTGATTACGATCATGACGGATGGGGACGAGATTACGTGGGATATTTCGACCTGAAACAGATGATGCAGGAGATTCTGGACGAAGATTCATTTGCAACTTGGGAACAGGCTTTTGATGATGCCATTGCTTATTGGAATACGACTGCAAAGAATTACTCGCAGGTAGTAGGTATGTTCTCGATGGAGGGTGCTAATGGTATTACCCAGTATATTCCCGGCAATAGTGCTTCCAGAGCTACAGCTTACCGTTCGATGTCCTGGTATCAGGATGCTGGTTTGTCTGCTTTAGGTTGGTAATAGATAAAAGCTGATCCCGTTTCATTCCTTTAAAAAAAGATGAATGGGAAGGTGGCATGTATATGAGACAGATAGCTTATCTGCATCGTATACATGCCATTTTTATTATAAGCATGTTTTTTTCTTAGTTGTTTCTTTGTACTTGTTTTTGTTTAAAGTAACTATTTCTATTCCTATTTATAATTATACTTTTCTTGCATTATATTAATCGATTAACATTATTTTCCATTGGAAATTATATATAATTGGAAAATAAATATTTTCTTTGCATCATAAACTAAAATATGTGCGAACTTAAAATGAATAGTTGAATGATGAAATACATGATTATTGGAGGCGTTGCAGGTGGGGCAACAGCAGCAGCGCGATTGAGAAGAGTAGATGAAAAGGCAGAAATTGTTTTGCTGGAAAAAGGTAAGTACATTTCTTATGCCAATTGTGGTCTTCCTTATTATATAGGTGGCGTGATTGCCGAACGTGAAAAACTGTTGGTACAGACACCTGAGTCGTTTGGTAAACGCTTTCGTATAGATGTGCGGGTTGAGAATGAGGCGATATCTATACAGCCCGATAAAAAGAAAGTAACTATTCGAAAGGCGGATGGCAGTACGTATGAAGAGAGTTACGACAAGTTGCTCCTGTCTCCGGGGGCTACACCCGTAAGGCCGCCTTTGGAGGGAATAGATTTGGAAGGCATTTTCACTTTGCGCAATGTAGAAGACACGGATCGTATAAAATCATACATCAGTTCGAAATGCGTAAAGCGCGCTGTAGTAGTCGGGGCTGGTTTCATTGGTTTGGAGATGGCTGAGAATTTGCATCATGCCGGTGTTCATGTGTCTGTAGTAGAGATGGGGAATCAGGTGATGGCACCTATCGACTTCTCGATGGCAGCTCCTGTGCATCAGCATCTGATTCAAAAAGGAGTGGCACTTTATCTGGAAGAGGGCGTAACTCGGTTCGAACGGACGGATAAGGGGATTAACGTCTTTCTGAAAAGTGGTAAAACGATTCCTGCTGATATGGTGTTGCTGTCTATCGGAGTGCGTCCCGCTACGGACTTGGCCAAGCAAGCCGGATTAAAATTGGGGGAAACTAGTGGTATCTGGGTGGACGAGCATCTGGAGACATCCATTAAAGACATTTATGCAGTAGGCGATGCCATCGAATATCCGCATCCGTTGACAGGCAAGCCTTGGCTGAATTATTTGGCTAATCCGGCTAACAGACAAGGGCGTATTGTTGCAGACAACATGGCATTGGGGAACGTGGTGGCATACGAAGGAGCAATTGGTACTTCGATTGCTAAAGTATTTGATATGACAGTCGCTTCGACAGGACTGGCTGCCAAGCGATTGAAACAATGGGGAATGGACTATTGCAGTTCTGTGACTCATTCGGCTTCACATGCGGGTTATTATCCGGATGCCCTTCCGCTGACCTTGAAGTTGACATTCCATCCTAAAACGGGAAAACTGTATGGTGCCCAATGTATAGGTTACGAAGGAGTAGACAAGCGTATTGACCAGATTGCCGGACTGATTAAGCGCGGTGGTACAGTGTACGATCTGATGGAGACGGAACATACCTATGCCCCTCCTTTCTCATCGGCTAAAGATCCTATAGCCATTGCCGGATACGTAGCCTCTAATATTATTAGCGGAGTTATGCCTGCAATAACCTGGCGTGAACTGTTGGCAGAAAAAGAAAATGTAATGTTGATTGATACCCGTACTCCAGAGGAATACTCGTTTGGTTCTATTCCGGGAGCAGTCAATATTCCGCTTGATGAGTTGCGTAACCATTTGTCGGAGATTCCTTCGGATAAGCCGGTAGTGTTGTTCTGTGCTGTTGGCTTGCGTGGTTATTTGGCACAACGCATTTTGATAGGGAACGGTTATAAACAGGTACGTAACCTGATCGGTGGTTACAAAACCTATTCGGCTGCTGTAGCTCCTGTGCCGGTTCCGGTTGCGGACGAAACTGTATGTTGTAAATCTGAAGCAGTTTCAGACGAAGTATCATCCTGCGCTTGTGAATCACCGGTGGTGAAGATTAATGCGTGTGGCTTGCAATGTCCGGGACCTATTATGAAGGTGAAACAAGCAATGGATCATGCCGAGCCAGGGCAACAGATAGAAGTGGTTGCAACTGATGCAGGCTTTGCACGCGACGCATCGGCCTGGTGTGATACAACCGGCAATAAGCTGATCCGAAAAAGTGAGTCGAAAGGACGTTATACGGTAGTAATAGAGAAAGGAAATAGTTGCCCGACGGCAACGCCTGTTCCTGCTGGACGTGGAAAGACATTGATTCTGTTTAGTGATGATCTGGACAAAGCGTTAGCCACTTTTGTGCTGGCCAATGGAGCTGCTGCTACAGGACAGAAGGTATCCATCTTCTTTACTTTCTGGGGCTTGAATGTGCTGAAGAAAGTACAAAAACTTAAGGTGGAGAAAGACATCTTTGGCCGAATGTTCGGTATGATGCTTCCGTCCAGTTCGTTGAAACTGAAACTTTCGCAGATGAATATGTTCGGTTTGGGAAGCCGCATGATGCGTTTTCTGATGAAGCGCAAGGGAGTTGATTCGTTAGAATCGTTGCGTGCCCAGGCATTGGAACAGGGAGTGGAGTTTATTGCATGTCAGATGTCGATGGATATGATGGGAATTAGTCGGGAAGAGTTGCTTGATGAAGTGACAATAGGTGGTGTAGCCACTTATATGGAACGTGCAGACAAGGCTAATGTAAATCTGTTCATCTAATAAAACGTCGGTTATATGGAAACTTTGTGTAAGATCCGTGATATATACAGGGCTATTGCAGAATTTGAGGGACAGTTCGTACAAATGTACGATCTGTCTCTGAATGAAGGCATGCTGTTGTGCACGTTGCTTGACCGTACTCAGTTGACTGCAAGCGAAATTGCTGAGGCGTTGGGATTATCTGCTTCGAATGCTTCGAAAGTGATTCGCTCGGTAGAAAGCAAGAAGCTGATTACTCGTGTAGTGGGTAAAAAAGACAAGCGTCAGATGCTTTTTGCTCTGACGCTTGAAGGTAAAAACCGTATTTTAAATATCAAAGGAGCTACGTGGAAACTCCCTGACCTGTTGCTGCATGCTATTGGTGAACAGCCTTAGAATTCGGTCAGGTCTATTTCTGTCACTCCTGTCAGTTTAGGAAGTGTGACTTCTTCTGCTCCCCACATTTCCAGTGTTACTGTTTTTTCTCCGTCATTTTCATACTCATGTTGGGCGGCAGTGCTGTATATTTCTGTCTTTCCGTCTCCCCAGTCTATGTTTCCTGTGATATTGAGTCCAGAGAATGTAGGCGGGGTGAAGGTTAGACTATTGTGTGTAATTCTCAGCATTCCATAGCTGAATTGGCTCATGTCGTCATTGTCAGAGTTGAGTGATACTAATTCGGGTGCATCGAAAATAGTGATTCCTTTGGCAGTCATGGCTGCACGGAAGATGTATTTAACGCCTTGGGCTATACCGTATTTAGGTAGAGGGCAGGTATAGTCTTTACCATCTATTTTGAAGGTGACATTCACATCTGAACCGGATGAAGTGAAAGGTATGCAGAACATGTCGGGCATATCTTCCTTCCATCCTTCGGCAGACAGGGTGTTATTGCAAGTGATTGAGAATTTTTCCTGTGTACTTCCTTTGATTTCTCCAGAAGCAATATTCAGAGTTCCTTGGGTATAGAAATTCTTTCCTTCAATGGTGATTTGTTCCAGCTTGCCCTCACCGTCGTAGTTTTCTTTTTTAATGTTGAAAGCCAATATGGGAAGAGCATGCTTTAATGTCAGTTTCACTGAGGGCTTTTCGTAAGTAGCCTGAACTGCCGTGCCGGTATACAGGTAGTCTGTCTGGCTATTGATCTCGATGGCTATAGCATCCGGAGTTCCTATATTGGCGCTATAAGGATAGAACGCACGAAGATATTTTTTCTGTCCACTGGTCAGTTCCAGAACAGGGTTGCTTTTCCAGGAACCGCTTTGTCTGGTGGCTTGGTAAGTGGGAACTTCTTGCCCGGAAGTGATTGAACTGCTTTCGAGAACGAATACGTTCATTGTTTCTCCGTCCTTTTCAATATCGGTAGTAACGTTTGTCAATGCACGCGTCTGCACTTCGGTCGTAAAGGTTACTTCTACTTTTTCGCCTCCGCCCAATTCTTCCTGGTCGTCTTTACAGGCAACAGCGGATAAACCGATGAGGGAGAATAATATATATTTCTGTATGGTTTTCATATGAAGTTCTGATTTTTAGTAAGAAAAATGCTTATTACTTGTTCCCGATGGTGAAATTCAATGTTTTACTGTCTTCTTCGCCAGTTAATACAATGGTGTAGGTGCCGGCTTCCAGTTCATTGGTATCTATTTTGATTTCTCCGGAATTGTCGGTTGTACCTTCTTTTATTACTTTATTATCATTTGAAGTCAACTTATAGGCGATATCGACTGCAGTGTTCAGCGTAATGATTTTACTAGTCTTGTTGTAAGTGAAAGAAGTGGCTTCTTCTACACTTGCTATTTCCTCACGGACAAGAATTTCTCCAGGGATACTTTCATCGTAGGCAGGTATTACTTGCCATTCGGTACCTTTACTTCCTTTAAAACGCATTTTGATTCGGTCACCACCTTTGATGGGTTGTGTAATCGTACAAGGTATGTCGCCGCCAACTCCATGGAACGGATCAAGGTCTTGTACACCGGCTATTTCACTAATGTCTTCTTTTACTTGTCCATTCTTATCGAATAGGGTAACTACGATTTCACCGTTGAAAGTGCTTAAACCAAAATTAAAGATGTATTCTGCAGAGATTGTAAATTCTTTGCCTGTTTGGATGTTCTTTTCGTTGGTATAGAGTCCTTTGCCTCCTTCGGTGCTTTGAGCAATGGCCAGTATGTCTGCATATTCCGAACTGGATTCTGCTTTCTTCAGTCCGAACACAGCATCTTGTCCTACGGTAAATCCACCGGTATTTCCACCGATACCCTGATCATTAGGATTCAGGCCAGACAGCAGATAATAACCGTTGGAATATCCTCCCCATCCCCAGTTTACGCTAAAGTAATTGTTGCTGGTATATCCGTCCAATACGAATTGGTGGCCTTCATTTCGTTTATTGGATCCTCCGTACAGAACGGGGCGATGGGCTTCAAGCTCTTCTTTCACCATTTTATGCCATTCGCTGTCCGAGTACCAGCTACGATAAAGAATTCGGGCGCCTTTGTCATATTTCATATGGTTAATCATACCTGTTATCGCGTTTTGGGTAGTGGCGCCTGTACCTCCTGTTGAGGCTACGTTATAAGTCGCTTTCGACATTACTCCACAGTCGTACATCAAAGTGGCGACTTCCTGTTCCGATTCGGCAGATGTGGATTTGTCATATACCAATGGCATGTTATTCCAGTTGTAGGCATGTCCTAATGTGTGGGAGGGGACTGTTTGGGTGCTACCGTTGGCAGCTTTATATGTATAACTTTCCAGTGTGCCTTCTCCGCAGTCCGGCCATTCGTGATATTTCATAATAATAGCTATGGCTGTGGCTACACATCCTGTGACAGTTCGTTCGCCGCTCAGCATGGGACATTTGTCATTGTATGGAGCATCCTGGTTCCACTTGGCGGTTTCCAGTTCTACTTCTATGTCGCCCACAACATCACTTGCATTCTTCCACGCTTGCTCCGTTGTGACAGAGGCAGTAAAATGATTGTTTCTAGCTTCATTGATCTGATCTTTCAGTCCCAGCAGCCAGTTTTTCAGGTTGGCTGGCATATTTTCGGTCTTGAATGAGTTCTCGAATGAATAGCCCAATACAGGCATGGCTACATCATCACCGGCAACGATAATGAATCCTTTTGAATCGGTACGGTTGAATACATAAAAAGCCGGTTCTGTAGCCGAAGTTCGGGTTGACGGATCTTCCCCATCCCATACCAGCTGTAGTTGGGGTGATGCGCTACGAGTCTGGGTACTTGCCCGAAAGAAGTTCGCGGCTAACGACTGTGCCTGTTCTACGGTCACGTTGTCTGCTAAAAGAAGACCGGAGAAGAAGCAACACAAGATAAATAAAATGTTCCTCATAAACAGATTCCTTTTTTAGTAAATGGTTCTTTTATAAATAAAGCGCGCTAAAATAATGTTTTTTATGATATTTACCTATAATTATGCAATAAATAATCATCAGGTTATGTAATTTGCCTAAGATTGCTTTATTTTGCACTTACTTAACATTAGCTAATCTTATAGCCACTATGCAAAAAATGTTGTCTTTGCCGCCCAATTTGGTTTCGGCTTTTTATGAATTAGAGAAGGTTGACCCTAAGGAATGGTTCTGTACATCAGATCCTGTCGGTGTGAAATTAGGGTCGGGAGGTGGAACTGCCTGGTTACTCAGAGAATGGGCTCGGTGCCGTCAGAATGCCGACAAAACTGAAAAACGTATTTTACTTCATGCCGGCGGGCAAAGCCGGCGGCTACCGTCGTATGCTCCTTCCGGCAAAATACTTACTCCTATTCCGGTATTCCGTTGGGCACGAGGACAACGGCTGGGGCAAAATCTGCTTTCCCTGCAATTGTCGCTTTATGAAAAAATCATGGAGCGCGCTCCCGAAAAACTGCGTACGCTGATTGCCAGCGGCGACGTCTATATACGGGCTGAAGAATCTTTGCAGGATATTCCTGAGGCAGACGTGGTGTGTTACGGATTGTGGGTAGACCCTGTATTGGCTACTCATCACGGGGTGTTTGTTTCCGATCGTAAACAGCCGGAAGCTTTGGACTTTATGCTTCAGAAACCAACTTTGGCCGAATTGGGGCAGTTGTCAAAGACTCATCTTTTCCTGATGGATATCGGTATATGGATTTTGAGCGACAGAGCTGTCGATTTATTGGTGAAACGCTCCCAAAAGCCTGATGATGGTTCGGGAAAGCCTTATTCCGATTTGAGATACTACGATTTGTATTCTGATTTCGGATTGGCATTGGGCAATCATCCGCGTATTGCAGACGAGGAACTGAATGCCTTGTCGGTAGCGATATTGCCTTTGCCGGGAGGTGAATTTTATCATTATGGAACCAGTCGCGAACTGTTGTCGTCTACTGTTACGTTGCAGAATAAAGTGTATGACCAGCGACAGATTATCCATCGGAAGATGAAACCGAATCCAGCTATTTTTGTACAGAATGCAGAGATACATGTCGGCTTTTCCTCGGATAATGATAATGTGTGGATAGAGAACAGCTTTGTAGGTGAACGTTGGAAGTTGGGCAAACGGCAGATTATTACCGGTGTACCATATAATAATTGGGAGTTGGAATTGCCAGACGGAGTTTGTGTGGATGTAGTGCCTTTGAGTGAAGCCCGTTGGGCTGTTCGTCCTTATGGATTCGATGATGTATTCAAGGGAGATTTGAAGGACGAGAAGACTATGTTCCTGGGAAAGCCTTTCTTGCGTTGGCTGGATGAGCGGGGACTTACAGCAGAAGGCTGGAGTAAGCGAACCGATGATTTGCAGGCAGCTTCGCTATTCCCGGTTGTGTCTGATGCGGAACAGATGGGGAAAGTGCTGAACTGGATGGTCACAGATCCGATGTCTAAGAAAGGGAAAGACATTTGGTTGCAGAGTGAACGTCTTTCGGCTGATGAGATCTCGGCACAAGCCGATCTTAGGCTGCTGTATGCACAACGTGAAAGTTTCAGAAAAAAGAATCTGGAGACTTTGGCTGCCAATTACGAGAAAAGCGTTTTTTATCAGTTAGATTTGGATGATATAGCCGGAGAATTTGCTCATTATGGGCTTCCTGTTCCTGAACTACTGCCTGATGATGCTCCGTTGATGCAGCGTATCCATAATCGGATGTTGCGTGCCCGCATAGAAAAGTTGGGTGGAAAAGATTTCAAGGCCGACGAACAGGGTGCGTTTGCCCTGTTGCGTGAAGGATTGTTGGCCGATATGTATGCGAAGAAGAGTCGCCCGCATCTCAATGTCTACAGTGACCAGATTGTATGGGGACGCAGTCCGGTTCGCATTGATGTAGCAGGTGGATGGACCGATACTCCGCCATATTCCTTGTTTGCCGGTGGCAATGTGGTCAACATGGCCATCGAACTCAACGGGCAACCTCCTTTGCAGGTGTATGTGAAACCTTGTAAAGAGTTGCGCATTGTGTTGCGTTCCATTGATATGGGAGCAATGGAGGTGGTGTCTACTTTTGATGAGTTGCAGGATTACAGACAAGTGGGTTCTCCTTTTTCGATTCCTAAGGCAGCTTTGGCGCTGGCAGGTTTTGTGCCGGCTTTCTCGGAAGTTACTTATTCTTCTTTGGAAAAACAGCTGGAAGCATTCGGTACAGGAATCGAAATCACATTGTTGTCTGCTATTCCGGCAGGTTCCGGTTTAGGAACAAGCTCGATATTGGCTTCGACGGTATTGGGATCGTTAAGCGATTTTTGCGGGTTGGCCTGGGATAAGAATGAAATTTGTCGGCGTACTTTGGCATTGGAACAGCTGCTTACTACCGGTGGAGGTTGGCAAGATCAGTACGGTGGGGTATTGCAAGGCGTTAAGTTGCTGCAGACCGAACCGGGCTTTATTCAGAATCCGTTGGTGCGTTGGCTGCCTGACCATTTGTTTACCCATCCTGAGTTCCGTGCCTGTCACCTTCTTTATTATACAGGTATCACCCGTACAGCGAAAGAGATTCTGGCTGAAATAGTACGTTGTATGTTTCTGAACTCATCTGTCCATCTGGATTTGCTTGCAGAAATGAAGACGCATGCTTTGGAAATGGCAGAAGCGATCCAACGGAACGATTTTGATGCTTTCGGACGGATGGTGGGTAAAACGTGGAAGCAGAACAAGGCTTTGGACAGTGGAACAAATCCGCCTGCGGTAGAACAGATTATAAACCTTATTAAAGATTATACGTTAGGTTATAAACTGCCTGGTGCCGGTGGAGGAGGCTATTTGTACATGGTTGCCAAAGATCCGCAGGCAGCGTTGCATATACGTGAATTGCTGACTCAGCATGCTCCTAATCCGCGGGCACGTTTTGTAGAGATGTCGCTTTCTAATTTAGGCTTTCAGGTTTCACGCTCTTGAGAAATAAAAGTGCACTAACTGCTGCACTCACAGTGCAATAACTTGTGCACTCAGAGTGCAGTAGTTAGTGCACTGTCAGTGCACAAGCCATTGCACTTTTTTTCCCTTATTCGTGGTGATAAGGGCCATTGTTCAGGATAGTCATGGCACGGTATATCTGTTCTACAAATATAAGGCGGACCATCTGATGCGAGAAAGTCATACGCGATAGTGAAAGTTTCTCCTGGGCAGCTTCATATACCCGCTGGGAAAAGCCGTATGGACCTCCAATGACGAAAACCAGGCGTTTGTTGACTGTATTCATTTTGCGTTTCATGTAGTCGGCAAATTCGATGGAACGCATTTCTTTACCTCCTTCATCCAGCAATACGACAACATCGCCAGGTTGCAATGCCTTCAGAATGAGTTCTCCTTCTTTGTCCTTTTGGATGTCGGTACTGAGGTTTTTGGTATTTTTCAGTTCGGGTATTACTTCTATTTCGAATTGCAGGTAACGTTTCGTGCGTTGTACGTAGTCGTTAATGGCTGTGATGAAATGTTGTTCTACAGTGCGCCCTACGACGAGTAATATTGTCTTCATAAGTTTCTGGTTTTGGTTGCAAAGATAGGGCTTTTTACCGATTTCACATATTGGGAGTATGTTCTTCGCTTGCTGGTAGGTTGTTTTTGGGGTCAAAATATAGAGAAATTATGGTGCGTTATGGCCTGTTTTATAAAGAATATAAGACTTTTTTCTTGTATTTTGGGATAAATGCTTACCTTTGCCTATCATTAATAATTGTGTAAATGAAAAAGCGAGTTATTTTATTGCTGGCTGGCTTTCTTGTTTGTTTGCCTATGCTTTTTGCTCAAGAGGTGCCAAATGCGCTCGTGATGGCCTTTAAAAAGGGAAATTCTCAGGAGCTTGGTAAATATTGGGGCAATGAGGTCGAACTGGTTATTCAGAAACATACCGAACGCGCAGACAAACGAACGGCAACGAATAAAATGGCCCGTTTCTTCTCTGGAAATCGAGTGAGTGATTTTCGGGTGAACCATCAGGGCAAACGCGATGAATCGAGCTTTATTGTGGGAACTCTGACAACGGCTAATGGCAAGTTTCGTGTAAACTGCTTCTTTAAAAAAACGGGTGACAAGTATTTAATACATCAAATAAGAATTGATAAGACAAATGAGTAAGGAACAAGAATTGATAGACAGACTGATTGATTTGTCTTTTGCCGAAGATATCGGCGACGGTGACCATACCACTCTTTCGTGTATTCCCGAAACAGCAATGGGAAAGTCGAAACTTCTGATTAAGGAGGCTGGAATCCTGGCAGGTATAGAGATTGCTAAAGAAGTATTCCGTCGCTTCGATCCTACGATGAAAGTCGAAGTTTTCATTAATGACGGAGCTGAAGTGAAACCGGGTGATGTAGCTATGATTGTAGAAGGAAAAGTGCAGTCGTTGCTGCAAACCGAGCGCTTGATGCTGAATATCATGCAGCGTATGAGTGGAATTGCTACAATGACTCATAAATATGTTGAAAAACTGAAAGGTACAAAAACCCGTGTGCTTGACACGCGGAAAACGACACCGGGTATGCGTATCCTTGAGAAGATGGCAGTAAAGATTGGTGGAGGAGTAAACCATCGCATCGGATTGTTCGATATGATACTGCTGAAGGATAATCATGTCGACTTTGCAGGTGGTATTGACAAGGCTATCATGCGCGCCAAGGAATATTGCAAAGCGAAAGGAAAAGATCTGAAGATCGAAATCGAAGTGCGCAATTTTGATGAGTTGCAGCAAGTGCTCGACCTTGGCGGAGTAGACCGTATTATGTTTGATAACTTCACTCCAGAGATGACCCGAAAGGCTGTAGAGATGGTTGGCGGGCGTTATGAAACAGAATCTTCGGGTGGTATCACATTCGACACATTGCGCGATTATGCAGAGTGTGGTGTTGATTTCATTTCGGTCGGCGCTTTGACTCATTCGGTGAAAGGACTGGATATGAGCTTTAAAGCTTGTTGATAAATAGAAATATGTTTGGAACGTTTTGATACGTTATGACCTCCCATAAAAGATGCATAGCTAATGCAGATTTATGGGAGGTTTGTTCTTTAACTTCTTTTTAGATTTTATATTGCAGCATTGTCCCAGGTGTTGCGTCTAATTAACGGATGGCGCAAGGAAGAGGCGCCCGTAAAAGAGCATTGGTATTGGAAAATGAGATAGAGTTGGTTGAGGGCTGTAGAGCGGGGATGGATTCCGCTCGGAGGGAGTTGTATACTCTCTATTCCAAACAGATGCTGGCAGTATGCTACCGTTATACGGGTGATATGGATGCTGCTTATGACGTATTGCACGATGGGTTCATTAAAATATTTACCCATTTTACGTTTCGTGGAGAATGTGCTTTGGGTACATGGGTAACCCGGGTGATGGTGACACAGGCTATCGACTATCTGCGCAAGCAGCAACGCTTCAACCGATTAGTGGTGACAGAAGAACAATTGCCGGATATAGCCGATGAAACGGAGGTAGCTGAAGCCGGATCACGGCTGTCTGAAGAATTGTTGATGAAGTTTGTTGCCGAGTTGCCAGATGGATGCCGTACTGTATTCAACTTGTACGTGTTCGAAGAAAAGTCGCACAAGGAGATAGCCGAACTGCTTCATATCAAGGAACATTCGTCCACATCGCAGCTTCATCGTGCCAAAAGTCTATTGGTAAAAAGAATTAAAGAATATATTGACCATGAGAGAAAATGATGAAATCACCGGTTTGTTCCGTCGTCGTCTTGAAGGCATGGAGATGGACGTACGCGATGGCTTTTGGGAAGATCTGCAAAACGATTTGCTCAAAGCACAAACTGTATCGGGGAAGAAGACTATTCCTTTCTCTCCTAGATTCTATCGTACAGTTGCCGCAGCTTCTGTCGTTTTTGTTTTGGGAGTTGCTTCTGCTGCTTTTTGGTATTTCTCTCCTAAAGAAGAAATCGAGCAGGCTTTTACAGAAGTAGCAACGTTGGCTCCTAAGGGAAGCTTGGATGGAGATATTGTACAGGAAACCTTTCCACCGGTTCGTCAGATGGCATCGGGAAGTCAGAATACAAGTCCGTTGAGACAGGCCAGTGCGACGCCTGCAGCTGTGGCTGAAGAAGATGAAAACGAAAATGTTTCGGTGAGGGTATCTATCACAATTACGCAACGACTTTACGGTAACCGCCAGTCGCAAGGAGGAGGACATTATGCTCAGGCTGGTGGTCTGCACTACAAACCGTTATCCGGAAAATCCTCTGAACAAAAAGAAAATTCCTCTGTTTCTATATCGGAGGAAAAAGATAATAAGACTGAAGATGTACATGCTCCCGTTCGCAACTGGGCTCTGAAAGCTTCGCTTGGTACTTCTTTACCTAAGGGGGATTTTGCGGCACCTTTGACAGCTGGGGTTTCGGTTGAACGGAGATTGAACAAATACCTGTCTTTGGAAGCAGGGTTGCAGTATAACTACTTGCCGGTTGGTAAGTCGGTTGGCAACGATTTGCAGGCATTGGCAGTTCCGTTGCGGCTGAATGTAGCTTTGGCTACATTTCCAAAAGTAGCTTTGTATGCAGTTGTTGGTGGAAGTGCAGAGAAGATTGTTAATAAAGGCTTTTCCGAAGATCCGGTTCGCCTTTCGGCTGTGGCAGGATTAGGAGTAGGCTATAAGCTCAATGAACGTTTGTCTTTGTTTGCCGAGCCTCTGCTTTCACATCATTTTGCAACCGATTCCGAAGTGCGGAGCTTACGTAGTGAACGGGCAACCAACATGAATCTTCTGTGTGGAGTACGTATGACTTATTAACCATAAATTTGAATGTATAATGAAAAACTTAAGAACTAAAATATATATGTATGGACGTATTCTGACGTTTGTACTCTTTATATTGACTTTTGTCTCTTGTGGCAAGGAAACATTGGACTTTAATAATCCGGATGTTGAACTGTTTGTCAAGCAGTTGAAGAACGGAAATTATTCGGCTGAAGGTACTGATGGTCTAAGTAAGTTTCCGCATTTTAGTCAGGACGATATAGATGATCTGTTGAAGTATGCAGACGATCTGACGGTTATCCCTTCCTTTCCTTTGGCTCCTGTATCCTATTCGGCTGGCGGAAAGTTGCGCTTGGGAGAATGTCTGTTGTGGACTGTAGAGACAATACGTCTGGGACATAATGCCTCTATGGGCTGTAAAATGGTTCATACGGATGCCGAGAATTATGAGGGTATCTACTTCTTGTCGGACGAAGAAGTGATTGATGCAGTGGCCCGCTATCGTCGTTGGTGGGAGGCACGCAAGTATCCGCGAACGATGTGGACAATAGATCCTTGCTATAACGAACCTCTTTGTGGCAGTGGATATATGTGGTGGTAATTTGATTTCCTTATGAAAACATTTTTGCTCGTTTTAGGGCTGCTGTTTACAGTAGCTCTCCCTTGTTATTCCCAAAACTGGACGGCACAGGACTCTTTGCGCTTACAGAAATTGTTGGATGGCGAGAAGCAACCGGAGCTGAATCCGGAGGCTATCGAAGAACTGTTTCACGGAAAACTGATGGGAAATCAAAAGCTGTCAAAGCAGAAAAAATGGCTGGACTTTGATGAAACCTTGCCGACTGCTCCTAAGGTTTCTACAGAAAAAGTTGTGCTGACGTTGTATCCTTATAAACCTAATACACCCTATAATTGGGATCCTGTATATCAGAAGAAAATACATGTCGATAAAGACACCTGGCGAGGACCATTCTATCAGCTGAAGACACTGAAGACTCCTACCAATTGGGCTAAAAATCCGTTGGATGCCGGATTGCGTGAATCCGTGGAACAGATAGAGGCTACAGGTTTACGTTATCGGGCGACAGAGCGGCTGAATAATATGATGGTGGGTACCTGGCAGAGCACGGCTGGCTGTGGTGTAGGAGGTTTGGACTTGATGTTGCCGTTTACCCGAGAATTCTGGAGTTTCAAAAAACGCAAGATCAGAAAGCGCACGCTGGAGGTATTGCGCACGTATGGAGACTCGATTACGGTATGGGAACGAAAAGATATGGACCCAGGTCTGAAGTAAGGTGGAAACTTTTTGTTGTTATTGTTTGTTCTTACTATAAATATGCTGGTATAAGCATGGAATGGTCAAGAAGATTATCCGATACATACATTTAATTTTTTTGTAGTGAGATATGAATAGAATAACTTCTCTTTTTGGAATTAAATATCCTATTATTCAAGGAGGAATGGTGTGGTGCAGTGGTTGGAGATTGGCTTCCGCTGTGAGCAATGCCGGAGGATTGGGACTGTTGGGTGCAGGATCCATGCATCCGGAAACCTTGCGTGAACATATTCGGAAATGTCAGGCTGCTACAACAAAACCGTTCGGAGTTAATATTCCCCTGATGTATCCCGAGATAGAAACGATCATGCAGATTGTGGCTGATGAAAAGGTTAGGATTGTTTTTACTTCTGCCGGTAGTCCCAAGAAGTGGACTGGATGGTTGAAAGAACGTGGTATAACAGTGGTGCATGTTGTCTCATCATCACGTTTTGCCGTTAAAGCTGAAGAGGCGGGTGTTGATGCTATTGTGGCAGAAGGTTTTGAGGCTGGTGGTCATAATGGACGGGAAGAAACGACTACCTTGTGCTTGATCCCTGCCGTGCGAGCAGTAACATCGCTGCCATTGATAGCTGCCGGAGGAATAGCAACCGGAAGAGCTATGCTGGCTGTGAGAACACTGGGAGCCGAAGGCGTTCAGATAGGAACGCGTTTTGCGTTGACCGCAGAAAGTTCGGCCAGTGAAGCTTTCAAGAATTACTGTTTGCAATTGGAAGAAGGAGATACCCGTTTGATGTTGAAGAAACTTTCACCGGTTCGTCTGGTACGGAATAAGTTTAGAAGTGACGTGGAGGTTGCCGAAGCAAAAGGTGCAAGTGAAGAGGAACTTCGTTTGTTATTGGGACGAGGACGTGCCAAGTTGGGTATGTTTGAAGGAAATCTGGAGGAAGGTGAACTGGAAATAGGGCAGGCATCTTCTTTGTTGTGTGGTAAGGGAATCCAGACAGTAGAGGAGGTAGTAAACGACTTGCAGAAAGAATATGCTGAAGCATGGGATGAGATACTTAAAAGCAAAGATGCCCTGATCTGAAAAGCAGGAGAAATTAAGGTATAAGACATTAGTCTGTATGCAAAGAAATACACGGATTGCAACTAACAACGATGAGTGTTGGGAAGCATCCGTGTATTTTTTATGTTTCGAGAAAACGTCTGGTTGGATAAACAGCGTATCTCTTATAGTTCAATAGTCTCGTATTTCAATCCGAATACGTCAGCCACAGCTTTGTAGGTGACTTTGCCTTCTACAATGTTCAGTCCGAGTGCCAGTGACGGATCTTCTTTACAGGCTTGTTTCCAGCCTTTGTTGGCTAACGCTACAGTATACGGCAGAGTAGCGTTGGTCAAAGCCATAGTCGAAGTAAAAGGTACGGCACCGGGAATATTGGCTACTGCATAATGTACAATTCCGTCTATTATATAAGTAGGATCACTGTGGGTAGTGGGGTGTGAGGTTTCGAAACAGCCTCCTTGGTCAATGGCTACATCCACCAGCACGGTTCCCGGCTTCATCAGTTTCAGCATATCTCTGGTTATCAGATGCGGTGCCTTATCTCCAGGGATAAGTACAGAACCTATTACCAGGTCGATGTTAGGCAACTCTGTCACAATGTTGTGCATGGACGAGTAGAGTGTCTTGACATTTTTAGGCATTATTTCGCTGAGGTATCGCAAGCGGGCAAGATTTATGTCAGTGATCATGACTTCAGCTCCCATACCGGCTGCGATTTGGGCGGCATTGGTTCCGACAATACCTCCTCCCAGCACAAGTACTCTTGCCGGGCGTACTCCTGTAACTCCTCCCATGAGTTTGCCTTTTCCGCCCTGGGGCTTTTCGAGGAAGTGTGCACCGACTTGTGTGGCCATACGTCCGGCCACTTCACTCATCGGAGTAAGCAAAGGCAGCGAACGGTCTTCTTTTTCGACTGTTTCGTATGCAATGCACACAGCCCCGCTCTCTATCATGGCTTCAGTCAGCACTCTGTCGGCGGCAAAGTGGAAGTAGGTAAATACAACTTGTCCCTTCTTGATGAGTTTATACTCAGGTTCGATAGGTTCTTTAACCTTGACAATCATATCGGCAATAGCATATACCTCGTCAATCGAAGGAAGAATCTTGGCACCTACGGCCTGATAGACGTCATCGGTGAAGCCGCTATTTGCACCGGCATTGGTCTGTATATACACTGTATGCCCTTTCTTCACCAGTTCTGCAACTCCTGCAGGGGTCATTCCTACACGGTTCTCATTGTTCTTAATTTCTTTGGGTACTCCGATAATCATAACCTTTAAGTTTTAAATATGAGGTTAAACATGGCTAAAGATACTGATAATTCTGATATTTTGTTATTTGTGAAGTGTGTTGTATAGCATATATGCAGCTTTTTGCTTGCAAAATGATTAATCGGCATTTGCATACGAGTTTTTTTCATTACTTGAATCTTTCTTTTTATATTTGCCGTACGTTTAAGAAGCTGTTTTGATTTCATTCGATAAATCTGTTAAGCATGATTTGGATGAATGC
>ENA-ORSS01000477-ORSS01000477.1-human-gut-metagenome-genome-assembly--contig:-NODE-477-length-49410-cov-4.855597_pt1 | contig 49410 bp, 36 predicted proteins | sample MGYA00241899_ERZ509162 | MGnify/ENA primary metagenome ERZ509162 (study PRJEB26280, sample SAMEA2338641) | human gut metagenome | biome: human gut; feature: human-associated habitat; material: faeces... | reverse complement strand
GCGAAGCTTCGGCTGTGGCTCCCGCCAGTTGTGTGGGGCTGAATCCGTCGTTTCCTTCGAGCGTGGTCAGTGTGACGGTGAGCTGTGCCATGAGGTGCTTCAAGGTGAACTGGAGGTCCTGACGTCGCCGGGTGGTATAAGTATAAGCCGTCAACAGGTCAGCCCGTTCATAGGGAGAAAAATTCTCGGAGTCGGTGGCTGGGTCAGCCTGGTTGGTGGTATGGTGTAGACGGCATTGTCGTTACTGCCTTTTCCGGAGGATGCGTGCGCATTCACCACGGCGTAGAAGCTGTAGAACTTGTTGCCGTCGGTGCCGATGGCATCGTCCCAATAGAGAGGGGACGTGCCGGTCTTGGCCTCCCAGGTGGCGTTGGTGGTTTGGTCACCGGCGGTGTTGTTGTATACGGCCGTTATGGAGCTGCCCACGGAGTTGCTGTAAAGATGTAGGTCTACGTTCTGATCGGGGATATATGCTTCGGTGCTACCGGTGGTGACGCGCGTCTGCGGGTTGGCGTCATCGGTGTTCACGCTGAGGGTGACGGCATCTGCCGGGTCACGCGTGTCCGATGCGTCGTCGATGCTGTCGGTACAGGCTGTCAGGGTGCATAGTGCCAGGCAACCGGTCAGGAATAGATTATTTTTCTTCTTCATATCTTTCTTTGTTTTATTTAGGGATCTACTACCACTCCGCCTTCTGTCATCGAGGCTTCGGTCCAGTTGGTCACAGCTGCCGAGAAGCCCAGCGGCGTGCGGCTTACGGTGACTTCGAGGCTGAACTTCTGGTTGGCTGTCATCGTCAGTTCTTTATTCAGCGTGTAGTTGTTCCCGTTGATGGTGATGACTATCTGCTTCAGTTGCTGCGGAGCAATAAGGGCGCTGAAGGTGGCGTTGGTACCGCTAGCATCGGCTGCATCCACGGTCTTCTTCAGGGCTACGTTCTTGGCAGTGGTGAGATCGCTGATGTTCAGTGTGGCGGTGGTGCTGCCGACAGATACTTTCTTTTTACTGTCTGTCTTTACGGCGGCGGGGTTCAGGTCAGCGTTTGTGAATCCGTCTGTACCCGATATTAACTTCACGTCCAGCTGTGCCATGGCGTGTGTTAGTTTGTGGCCTTCGGTGCTGAAACCGGGCTGTGTGCCCCATGCGGTGACGTCGGAAGTGGCGATGAGGTAGTCAAACTCGTGGTTGTTGCCTGCCACGGCTTCGTGCCGATATTCTTTGGGGACGAAGAGGGCGGCATAGGTGTAGTTTCCTTTTGCCAGATTGTCCCAAATGATGGGGGAGTATCCGCTACCGGTTGCATCGTCGATGGAGGCTTGGCTCTTCTCGTATTTCACGGGATAAGTTCCTGTGCCGTTGGCGGCTACGCCGGAGGTACTTTCTGCCGTGGCTGCCAGGTAGAGCGTGCCGGCTTGGTCGATGTTCGTCAGGGTGGTGGTGGTGATGGTGACTCCGTCCACTTCGCTGCTGCCGCTACCCTTGCTTCCTGCTCCCCATTCCGCAAGTGTGATGCTGCCCACGGTCATGGCGGTGGGGTTCAGGGTCAGTGTCAGGACGTTCTTCTTGCCTGCTTGCAGAGTGAGAGCTGCGTTGAGTGTACCGGTGTAAGTCTTGTCGCCCACGCTGACGGTGAACGATGCGCCTTGGGCAAGCGTCTGCGGCACTACGAGGTAGGTGGTCTCGCCCGTGATGATGGCGGTACCGGTGTTGTCAGTGGCGGAAACTCCGGTGGCGAGATCTGTGTAGGCGGTGCTGGTGCTGCCGACGGTGGGATTCACTTGCAGAAGGCTGTTGTCAGCGGTGTTGTAGCCCAGAGTGTAGGAGGTCAGCATGGCGGGGGTCTTTACGGTGGCGTCGGTCAGGGAGATGCCTGCGGGGAAGTCCGTTCCGGCTACTACGTTCACGGCCAGCTGTGCCATCAAATGGCGGAAGCCGAAGTTCAGGATGCCTTGTCCCATGGTGGCGGGGCCGGCGCCTATCAGATCTACCACCCGGGTCTTGCTGTCGGTGGCGTTCTCGATGGTAGAATAAAAACGGTCGTTAGTCAGATTTGTGTCGTCCACGTAAATGGGGTTCGTACTGCTCCATGCACTGCCGGCGAAGGTGTAGACGTGTGCCGCGGCCTTGTCAGCCTGTGCGTTATTCGTTGTGCTTCCTGTGTTGCCGACTCCTTTTTTCCAGATGCTCATGGCGGTTCCCTTGATGGCTTCCGTACCACTACCGCCTGCGGAGGCTGTTCCGGTGAGGTCGGCTTTGATATCGGCTTTAGTGGCGGGGGCGGTGGTATCCCAGTCTTCCAGGGTGATGCTGCTGAGTTCTACGCCACTCTTGGTTACGCTGAGCTTGTAGGCGGTGGTTTTTCCGGCTACCAGTGTGGTTTCAACGGCTTTGTAGGTGTATGTCTTTCCTTCGATGGTGAAGGCAAGCACGGGACTGCACGTTTGCGGCGGGAGGATTCCCTCGAAGGTGGCCTGTGCGGCTTCCGTGGCGTTTCCTGTACTGCGGGCTACGGTCTTTGGAGTTACTGCCACAGCCTGTGCGTCGGTGCCTGCGGTGGCGATGGCGGGCACGGCTTCACTGGGTACGGTGATATCGTTGCCGTCCTTATCCTGTGCGGTGCCGGTGTATGCCAGCGAGTATGTCGTCCGGGTGCCGTTTATGCTGAGGGTGGTTCCGCTGAGGTCTACCTGATTGTTTCCCGTAGGCGACTCGATGACTACCTTCAGTTGTGACAATACGTGGCGGAACTTGAGGTTGAGTACGGTTTGCCGCTTCGGAACGGTGATGTAGGCGATGAGTTGGTCGCTGGTGGTGTAGGCGTTGCCGGTGTTCTGGTTGACGGATACGGCCGGCGATGCGGTGGGCGTTTGTGGTGATGCGGCGAAGAAGGGGTAGGCTTGCACGTCTCCTACGGTTACGGACGTCAGGTCGTCCCAGTAGAGTTTCCGGGTATTTTCCCATTTGTTGTTCGTGTAGGTGAAGGTGCCGTTGTCGTCGGCATTGCCCATCTCCTTGTAATAAAGGAAGAGTTGGGTGCCGTCTGTTGGTGCGTAGGTGCCTTCGGCCGTAGCCTCGTTACCCGCATTCACGCGAGTGCTGATGTCTACTTGTCCGTCAGTTTCGGGCGTTAATGTCTCGTCATTGCTGCACGCGGCAAAAAGAACTGCAACTGCCAGCAAGGTGCTGATTTTAAAACTTAGCTTGTTCATACTGTTTTTGTTAATTTATTATTCACGTCCTGCATATAGCTTGTCAGCCCGAAAGCCCTACGCAATAGCTCTAAAGCCTTTGAGGCTATATACAAAACTTATTTATTATTATATTTCTTACTATTTAAGTTGTTCTTAATCTAAAGGGTGGTGCGGCTCTAATCTACCGTTACATCCCCCTCGGTGGCCTCTTGCGAATCATCCCAGTCCGTCAGGGTGAACACTGCGCTCACGCCCGCCTTGCTGACGGTGAGCACCAGTTTATTGTTCTGTCCGGCACGGTAGACGAATCCGTTGCTTCCCGCACGGTAGTCGTAGTTCAGGCTGCCGGGTGTCGTTCCGTCCGCCTCCTGTGCAGTGAGGGTGATGCGTGCGACGAGATTTCCCTGGGCGATAGTCTGTGGAGCCACAAGGGTAGTGTACGTGAAGTTTCCTTCAGCGTTTGCCTCTGCTGCCTTGTTCATCTTTAATGGAGAAGATGCGGCCTCTTTGCTTAGGATCAGGGTGCCGTCAGTTTTCACGCCTTCGTCGGTCAGGGTATGCAACCCGTACAAGTGTACGGTGACGTTTTGGCTCAGGTCTTCCGCCGTATATCCGATGCCCGCTTTCAGTGTCACGCTGATTTGCGCCATGAGATGGCTTAGCCGGAAACTGAGTGGTGTACCGAAAGTGGTGGCGGTGAGCGATCCTTGTAGGTAATCTTTCACTGCACCACAGGCTATCCGTGCTTCCGTGGGTGTGACGGCGGGAGTGATGAGGGCGTCAAAGCGGAAGGTGCAGGGCGTGTTGCTGTCTGCATTGCCTGTATTGTCGCCTGCTGCGTCTGCACTGCCGCCTTTTGCCTTTGCAGCGGCGAATTGGCTGAAGCTGTCCCAATAGAGAGGGGCGTTGGAGTTCCATTGGTTGTTCACCTTATTATATATGTAACTGGCGGTATGCTTTTCGGTGGGGATAGTCTCGTTGGTGCCGGTCAGTACCAGTAAGTCTTTGTCTGCGGACTCATAGCTTCCCGTGGCGCTTCCTGTCTCTATTCCTTCGATGGTGATGTTTTGGGCGACGGCATCGGTGTCTGTCCATGGATTCACTGAAACGCTGATTGCCGTTTGCGTCGGGCTGATAGTGAGGTTGATGCTGGTTTTGCTACCTGCACTTAATGCTACGGCCTTGCCCAATGTTGTCTTATAGGTGTTTCCACCGGTTAGTTTTACGCTGATTTCAGTTCCTTGGGACAACGTTTGCGGAACTACGGTGAGGATGGCTGTCCGTCCCGAAGTTACGGTTATGTTTTTGTATCCGGTCTTCTTTGTATCGTCTGCCGTCAGGGTAATGCCGTCCAAGGTGTATCCTGAGATCATTTCGGGCAAGATAACGGTGGCTCCTTCCGTTGATACGCCGGTGGGGAAGTCCTTGCCGGGTGCCAGTGTTACGGTGAGCTGCGCCATTAGGTGCTTGAAATTGAGGGAGAGGCTATTGGCGATACTTCCCGTAGCGGAAGACTGTAGCGATGCGGGGCCGGCGGTAAGGAGGTCTTTCAGCCCGGTCAGACCATCTTTCCGGTCATCGGCGGGTGTGTGGAGGGCGTAGAAATGGTCGGTTGTGGCGATCTCTTCAATGTAGAAAGGCTTTGGAGTGGCAGCCCAGGTGCCGGTTCCGCTGTTTCCGTTGTTGCTGAAAGTATAGATGCGTGTATCTGTCTTCTGTGCCTGGTTGCGCCACATTTCGAAGGTGGTCAGTCCGTTGGCGGTGGCGTCAGCAGGTACTTCTATGTGCAGGCTTTCCAGTGGCACGGTGGTACCGTCTGTCCACGGTGTGATGCCGGCAGTGATGCTGGCCTGGTTGCGGTGCAGTGTCATGGTGTATGTGTTCACTGTTCCGGCAGCCAGAGCGAGGTTGGCGGCAATTGTGGCGGTGTAACTCTTGCCGTCGGTGGTGGTCACGGTGATGTTTTTTCCGTCTCCGGCTTGGGTGGGCATCACGATGGCGGTAGCAATGGTTCCATCAGCAGAGAGGGGGAGTGTCAGGTCTCTTGCTTCTCCTTCCATGCTGAGTTTTTCCGTTATCAGGTTCCAGTTTCCGGTGGTGGCTGTACCTGCCAGTATGGCTGTGGCACCTGTCAACGTCACGTCGGAAGTCGTTTCGTCTTTTACCACTTTCAGCACGAGTTTGCATAGGCGGTGTGTGAACATAAGTGACACGTCCGGCGCCTTCGACGAGCGTCCGGTTACTTTCTCGGCCGTCATCAGGTCGATGGCTGCCAGATTACTCTGATCGCTTACGTCCACAGGAATATTCAAACTACCTGCCGATATGGTTATGGTGTAGGGGTAATAAGCCAGTACGTCCACCTGGGCGCCTGCGGTGGGATAATAGGCGGTATGCTCCTTTCCGTCCGGGGTAAAACTGCCGTTTCCGGTTGTGGTAATATAACGGTAATTGGCCTTTCCTTCGGTCACAGTGTTGGTTCCGGCATCCAGCATCACTATACCGATGGCATCATTCGCTTGCCAGGAAGCATCTGTGGCACGGGTGGTTGCAGAGGACGTGCCGGCAGGGATAACGCCGATACCGGCGTTAATACTCAGTGCTGTTCGTTCGTTCGCACCGTCCTGTTCGTTTTCTTGATCCGAGCATGCGGTCAGCACTCCTGTAAGCATCATGATTGCTGCGAGTAATCTGGAATATTTCATATGTGGGATATTTAGAGAATTTGTCAGTTGCGTTAGCCTAATTTTCATTTGCTTGTTTTTTATTTATTATTTTATAGTGCGAATTTACTAATTATACATGCGCGTATGAATATTTGATTAATTGGGGATATGTGATTCTGACATAAATTTGTGTGAATTATGCTTATTTGTTTGATTAATAGATGATTGAGGTAATCTTGTATTTAGTATTGTCATTTTGACAATTTGTATTTTTAGTTGACTGAGAATGTACTATTTCTGTCCGGAGGTCAATAGGATTGGAAGCGTGCAAACGAAAATGAATAAACGTCAGATAGTTAATGCGGTATCAAAATACTTACATTTATTCTGGATGAAATAAACGCACTGATAAGTGGGAAATATAATATCAATAAGGCAAATTCTGATATGTAGTAACCCTTTTGTTGGTATGTAGTAACCTTTTTGCCCATATCTAGTAACCATATCAATCATAAGTAGTAACCCTTTTCTGCATAAAAAACAGTTAAAACTGCAAATATATACTGAAATAGCGCATTGTTATAATCATTTTATTCATAGAATATGCTGGAATGTAAATATGTGAAATATAGTATGTCATTAAACATATTGAAATGCTACCATGATGAGTGCATATTAACTGTTTTGCTATTATTATGATGTTTTGCTTTCTAATCCTTTCAATTTCCTTTGATCTCATGTCTGAGAAATAGGAATATGTATCTATTCATTTTAAGAACTTTGCAATGTGATTGTTTGTTTATACTGCAAATTAACTAACAACTTAACATGAATCAATTATGCGAAAAGTGAATGTTCTTTATAGTATGGTATTCATGATTACACTCTTTGGAGTATCTGTAAATCATTTGAATGCTTGTACCCGTGTAGTCTATCAGGGTGATAATAATATGATAATAACCGGTCGTACTATGGATTGGAAAGAAGATACCCGTAGTAATATCTGGATTTTCCCGCGAGGTATGGAGCGCAACGGAGAGGTAGGGAAGGACCCGATGCGTTGGAAATCTAAATACGGCAGTGTGATAACTTCGGCTTATGACATCTGTAGCACTGACGGTATGAATGAAAAAGGACTCGTTGCCAATCTGTTGTGGCTGGCAGAATCATCCTATCCCCAATGGAACGGTGAGAGACCGGCTTTATCCATAGCCGCCTGGGTGCAATATATGCTTGATAATTTTGCAACGGTGGATGAGGCTGTTGCCGAGGTAGAAAAGAATACTTTCGATGTGGTGTCGGATATGATGCCCGACGGTACGCGTATGGCTACCCTTCATCTTTCCATTTCGGACGCTACGGGTGATAATGCTATTTTTGAGTATGTGGACGGAAAGTTGGATATTCATCATAGCAAAGCATATCAGGTAATGACAAACTCACCTGTGTTTGATCAACAGCTGGCGCTTGATGATTACTGGAAGAATATCGGAGGAACCACTTTTTTGCCGGGTACCAATCGTGCTGCCGACCGTTTTGTGAGAGCTTCTTTCTATATAAACGCTATTCCTAAAACAGAAGATACCCGTACAGCCTTGGCCAGTGTATTCAGCGTGATACGCAATACTTCCGTTCCGTTCGGTATCAGTACTCCTGATCAGCCGAATATTTCTTCAACCCGATGGAGGACAGTTTCCGATCAGAAGGATAAAGTTTATTACTTTGAGTCTACTTTATATCCCAATGTATTTTGGATTGACTTCAAGGATGTGGATTTCTCAGAGAAAGCGCCTGTCAAGAAGTTGAATCTTCTTTCCGGTAAAACGTATGCGGGAAATACTGCCAAAGAGTTTGTCGCTACAAAACCTTTCCAGTTCTTGGGAATCAAATAGTAGGGGTTTTACGCTCATAAAAAAATGAAATGCACCCTGACTACGCTTAGAAAGGGTGCATCTCTGCAAAACAAACAAACAGTTTCAACCTTTTATGACCAAAACTGAGATATACTATATATACTACAAATATATCTTAGGTTTTCTATCCAAAAACCTTGTAACTGCAAAGGAAGCTAATTTTGAAAGAAATGTCTCTATTTCTTTTTTACTTGTTATAAATAAAAGTCTCCGGGTGTATTAAAAAAAGTGCAATAATACTATATATCAAGCATTTGAAAAAATGCACCCTGACTAATGAAAGGGTGCATTTTAACCAAAAATTGCCTATCTTAGTCTTCACAGACTATATAATATGAAGTAAAGTAAGTGATTTTATTGAGTAATCACACTCTCTTGCCTTAGGTCGTTATAAATAAAAGTCCTCGTATGTATAAATAAATATCTAAATTTTTTGAATATTAGGTGTTTATACTGGCACCAGCCATTTTGATATATTTAAAAAGCGAGAACAGGACGCAGGCGACAAGACTTGTAGAACTTAAGGCTTTTGCTCGCAGAACCGGTGTGAAACTGTAGATATATCATCTGGTCAAGACGTTCCCAATCTTCTGAACTCGATGAATAACTACCAGAACTTGTTAGTTGGATAGCCTCTGGTATCTGGCTTAATTGGCCATTTATAAAATTATATATTTCTGTAGTATATGACCCCTTCCAAGTAATATTTACCTCACCTGAACACAACAAAGATAATTCCTTGACAGAAGGAAAATACCAATTACTTGTATTACTTGGAGTAACACCCTTTTCACTATCGCGGAATTCTTTTATCTTAGCTGCAGAATTGGCCAAATAGTTTGAATTTTCTTCGTCATCATTGAACTTGTCGAGAACACAAGTGTGGTTATAACCCAAAATCTTATTTAAGTTAATTCCATCTTGTTCAACTATTAAGCTGACATACTTATTCGATAGTTCCGTCTGATTTGCGAGCCATTCGCTTATACTCCGAAAGTTCTCTTGCCACATCATTTCCTTGAACTCCGTTAGGGAAACAACCAATCCATGTGTACAAGAGGGGTGGTCTATCTGTAAGGCTTTATCGTCTTTACTTGGATCACCAACCCAAAAAACAATACCGATACAGTTTGCTTTTTGTGCTATTGTCAGGTCTTTGTCTTTTCCTACTAAACTTCCGTCTTTCATGAGAAAGTCACCAATTTCTATCACAGGTTCCCAGTCGCTGATTGTAGCAGTATATCGATTGCCTGGTTTATATTCTTTCCCATCTTCGACTTTAATTGATGCTTTGTGATTCTGCACGCTGCCAATAAGGGTTACTGTAAATATTCCACCAGTTTTTACGGACATTTCTTCAGGCATAAAGCTTAAATAGGCGGTTAGACTCTGATTCTCTAAGGCAATATCTTTAAGATTCAATGTCGTACTTTTAGTTTCTGTGTCCGTCCCAGTTTCCCATACCAGAGCATCTAATGTTCCTATTTCTACCGGAATATTGGAAAGCTCAAACTTTAGGATACTGCTTTTCATTTTCAGGTTGATATAATTCAAGTCTGTAATGCCAGTAGCTTCAAGCAATATATAATTTCTAAGATGGTCTGTATTATTGTTTCCGATCTGTGTCTGACCATCCATATTAAGGCTGACAATACCAGTTCCTTCTGCTACAGTAATACTATTGGGATAATAAATATTATAGCTTGTTGCCTCATCAATCTCCAATCCGGTAAAATCTCCGGAAGTTGCACCGTCTTCTCCAGAATAGAAATAATCTTCGCTACCTTTATAAGCATTTTCAGCAAATCCTAATACAGCAAGTTTATCTCCAGTTTGCCAAGTTAGTTCCAGTTTAGTATCATTATATGCGATTCTGGTCTTCGGGCTATTATCATAAGGTGTACTTACATGGAAGGTCATCATTCTTTTACAGCCTGTACCCAGTGTATTTATTTCATCTCCGGTGCAGCCGAGAAGTACTGATACAAGAGCCAGCATCATCATTCTTCTTAAATAAAATGCTCTTATCATTGCTCAATTGTTAGAATATCATTTATCATGTCTTCCAGATCACTGCTGCTTGCTCTGTTATAGGAACCTCTATTGCTACTCCGTGTAGCTGACCCTCCGTCACCAACTCCGGGCAGATTTCCACTTGTAGCAATCACTCCTTCATTCTCCATCTTTATCACCTCTATCGAAGGTGCCAAATACTTTTGTTTATGTTTCATATTAAATTAATAAGTGTGTTTTAAGGCAATAATATCCTAAACAAAGAAAGAGAAAATATTAGTTATTGTATTTTATCATATCTGTATGCTTATTAAAAAAGGTCTCAAAGCTTATTAAGAAAAGTATTAATTTTCTCAATATCAATGGCAATTCTACTGTGATTGAATTTCAGATGAAGTACTCTTTTTATTACCTTTAACACAAAACACTACGAAATTTAAGTATGACGAGGAAAGCGTGAAAGATATCGAAATGCATTATCCGGATGTTTTTTATAATACATCGATAGATAGACTTACTAATGAGCTTTTCAAATTTAATTTTTTGAAAATCAATAAAACAAAAAGCACTTCCTGTCATTTGCTTACGGAGGAAATGCTTCACACAAAAACTAAATTAGACTAAGTTTTGTAAAACACCTCTTCTCCGCTGATTAATAGTATGATATGAAGGCTTATTTTACCCCGACTGGTATAAACTGGAATGAAATAAATTATGAACTATCAAGATTTTGCAGTTTCATAAAACGTATATTATAAGTTCTTATATTTGTGCATCAAATATAAATGATGCGTTTATGGACGAATCTGATAGAAAAAGGTGACTGATTGTTTTTTACTTAAATAATCACGTTTATTGATGTCTTAGCTATCATATATCGTACAATAAACCCATTGAGAGTGATTTCTATTTTTTTGTATAATTGTTTTTTTGCAACTTTGCCATAATTAAAAACAGTTATACAATGAGAAAAGTGTTAGTCATTTTATTCTTTTTTGCATTCTGTAGTACATTCATGAATGCTCAATTTAGTATCACCAGTCAAGGTTTTAAAAATAATAATGGTGGTGATTATGCCGTTTACGAATTCCCAGGGAAGCAGAAAGCCGAATTGTTTCAGGCTGCTTCAACCAGTATCTTGAAATCAATGACTGGGACCTTACCGTCTTATTATTCAAATAATGAGGATTTTATAGTGTTAACCAACAAAGTCCGCAAGCTTGTGTATAAGGGGATATGTGGTTTAACCGCAGAATATATTTTGCGCTTTGCGATTGATGATGGAAAAATTACGGTTTATGCTCCTAAAGTTGATTTGAGTGGAATAGCTAATGGTGCCGAAATACTATTATTTCTTGATGCTGGAAAGAATTGGAATGGACGACATTTCCATATATTTGATAAAGAAGGTAATTTAAAAGAGGACGAGATAAAAATGAAATTAGAAAACTATTTCAATGAAGAAATAGAAAATTTGATGCAGTTGAATTTTTAGTATTAGAGCAATTCTGTTTGATATAAGGCAGTCGAATAAGCTGCCTTTTTTGCCTTTTCCTTACTATTATCTGCAGAAATAATACTACTTATTTATGAATATAATAAATCCCGAATCTGTTTTTTGTTCAAGGGAGATTCGGGATTGAAAAGTTATATTGAGAGAATTAGAGTAACTTTTGTATCAAGGCTAAAAGCATATTTAAAAATTGGATGCTATTTTCATAGACATACTTTGGATAGAGCTATATTTGATTTTTTCGATCAGTTTCGCAGGATTAAGTTTTTAATAGATAAATAACTAAAAAGCTAAAAGAGGACGCACACGATAGGAACTGTTGGACTTACGGCCGGTGTAGGACAAGATGCCAAGGTGGTTGAACCTCACATTCCACGCGGCGTTGCCGCTGTCGCCGCTGTACTCCGTACTCGACCAGAAGTAGTCGAGGCCTTTGTCGAAAACATTTGATCCACTGACCTTTTTGATTTGAGTATCCAACATCTTCTTTCCAGCTTCACCCTTCTCATTACCTTGCCCCCAACACACATATTTCAACTCTTCTACAGAAGGCCAGTACCAACCGCTACTGCTTGAGGGAGACGGATGGTCTGTTTCAAAAGCATCCAAGCCCTTGACGGGTTTCACACAAAGGTCCTGGTCCTTACCATTATTAGGATTCTCTATATACTTATTATACTCCTCTAAAGCAATGGTGTTGGCGTAACCCTGCATGTTTTTATCTTCTTGAATACTGATAAAATCGTCGGGACGCTTACCATCCGTCCACGTAGCGTTAGCCAGCCAATCATTCACAAACTCCTTACCGTTATACGTCCACCATTTCATAATAACTTTATTTGGGTTATCCGGGTCTGGCATATCCCACAAAGAAACGACCAAGCCGTGCGTACCGTAGGGGAATTTACTGTCCAATAGGGTGTAATTATCGCCCTTAATATCACCAACCCAATAGACGATGCCGATACAGGCGGCTTGCTGTGCATCGGTAAGTGTTGTTGCATCCTTTCCCAACAGCGTACCGTCTTTCATAAAGAAATCTCCCGCTTGCAGTTGATGTGTTTTCTCTATAGTTGTTGAGCTGCCACCATCTACTACATACTTTCTGTACTGACCGGTAGTGGCGGAAGAAGTTGTAAATTCCCATTCGGCGGTGGCAGAGGTGGCATTGGTATAGCTTCCGGAAAGATTGGTTGCGGCAGGATTTATCAGGTAACGATACATACCGTCGCTCGTCCGGTAGGGGGTGAAACCGTTGAATTTCGTATCGGGGGCATCGATGATGTAATCGGGAAGCGGCTTGCTGTCGGCATCCGTCAGCTTGTACTTTATCTTTGGCAGGTCTATCACCACCAGCGCCATTTTGTGCTGCATGGAGAAAGAGAGGCTTTTACCGGAGGGAGTACCGAAGGATATCATCAGGTCGGAGCCGGTGTAGTCTGTATATGTTCCTTGATTGGTAGAGGGAGCCCAGTTCTTGACTAAGTCAGCAAAGAAATCATCAACATCAGTGACAGAAGCATTAACCTTGTCCGCTATCTTATCGTTGGATTGCCAAGGGTAATAAGCATAATAGGCAGCACCGGCAGGAATTATCGGTGTATCGCCATCCTCTGTTTTCCATACGAGGTTGCCGTCACCGGCATCCGTTTCGGCAGTGGCTACGAGGCAAAGATTGTTTACTCCAACTATTTCGTTATTCTTCACGGCAAAGACGCCTATCTTGTCGCCTGCGGTGAATTGGGTGGTATAGTCGTTCTCTGTGGCACGAGTGTCGGGTTTCTCGCCTGCGGCGGGAGCATAGCCGCCATCGGACACCTCGATGGTAAAGGTGGTGCGGTTGGTGTCGGTATTCTCATTACCGGGCAGTTCGTTTTCACTGCATCCTGTCAGCAGAAAGGCTGAGACAAACACAACGACCGCAGCAAGTTGCACGAAGGCCACCGCTGTGATATTCGGGATATGGGGAATGATTCGTTTCATTGTCAGTATTTTTATTTCTGACCCGCTTCGCGGGATTAAATATTAATAGATAAATAATATTAATAGAAAAATAGCTAAAAAGCAAGAAGGGGACGGACTCGAAAGGTATGGTAGTACTTACCGCCGCTGTAGTCCACGCGGCCATCGTAGAAGTACACGTACCACGCGTTGCGGCTGTCACGGCTGCTCTCCGTACTCGACCAGTAAAGGTTACCGAAAACATTTGATCCACTAACCTTTCCGATTTGAGTATTCAACATGTCCTTTCCAGTTGTACCTTCCCCATTACCTTGCCCCCAACACACATATCTCAACTCTTCTATAGAAGGCCAGTACCAACCGCTACTGTTTGAGGGAGCTGGATGGGAGTTTTGAAAAGCATCCAAGCCCTTGACGGGTTTCACACGCTTATTACCGTCCTTACCGTAACCATCTCCTGACCCATTCTTTACGTATTTATTGTACTCTTTCAAGGCAATGGTATTGGCGTAACCCTGCATTTTATCCGTTACTTGAATACTGTTGAAATCTTCGGGGCGAGTATTATCACCCGACCACTGAGCGTTAGCCAGCCAAACATTCACCCACTCATAACCGCCATACGTCCATGTCATTTCTATCTCCCCATTATCCGGGGCTGACATATCCCACAAAGAAACAACCAAGCCGTGAGTGCAATTGGGTTTATCTCTCTTTAATAACGGATCTTCCCCAGTAATATCGCCCACCCAATAGACGATGCCGATGCATGTACGTTCAGCTCCCGTACTCGGATCGGTCAATACGGGCTTAATGTCCAGCACGACGAAGGAGTCGTCTGTATATTTGCGGTAGCCGCCGTCTGAGCTCTTCCCGTCACTATAATAGTAATCACCGATTTTCAGGTCGTCTGCAGTGAAGCCTTTCTTAAGTATTTTACTTGTAACGTTAGTTGTTTCTTCTCCACCGCCCCATGTGCCGCCCGTTTTCACCGTCATCACTTCCAGATAGCCATGCTTCACGGTGATGTTATAGGTATATTGCGTGCCGCTTTTAAGGTCGGCATCTGTACTCTGCGGAGTATAATAATAGGTATTACCATCCCTCAGGGAAACAGCGATGAATTACTGTTCGGACATATTCTGCGGAATGACAAGAGCGGCATAGGTTTTCAGTATATCGCTGCTGCCGGAGGCGGTGATGTCTTTCGGAGTGATGGTGCCCATAGTGCCGCCTGAAATATCCCATGTGCCGGTGGTAACATTTACCCTGGTGGGTGCTGTATATTTACCCGAAAGGGCGAGGTTCTTTTCGTTGCCGATAACGACACTTGAGATAACGTCGGCATCCGTTGCCGCTTCCGCATTCTTGATGTTTATCACCACACGGGCGGTCTGGTGGGTGAAGGCAAGGGATTTATCCGTGCTACCGAACGAGATGTCTTTTGGAGCGGCATAAAGGAAGTCGCTCTGCTGATAGCCTTCGCCTTCATTTTGATCCGGCTGTACGCTCCATGATGTGGGCACTCCCCCTGTATTTATCCCCCCGGAAGCAGTGGAACTGTCACCGCAATACCAGGCCCTGATGGTCTTCGTCTCGTCCTTGCTCTGCCAGTAGAACGGATCGTCGGAGGTCAGGGTGACATTGTTGCCATTATTTGACGGAGCATATATCTTTATCTCATCACTTACCTGTACGGCTATCCGGTCGGTAGTAGTCCATTCTCCGTCGGCAGTGCCCGCACGTGTTACGGTCAGCCCGTCCACGGCAGCTGTAAACGTCATCGGGTATTTCCCATCAGGTAGACGTTTGTCACTGTCGGTCTCCTCAGTACAGCCTGCCGCCATAATTCCGGTCAGGCAAGCTATGCACAGGCTGATACTAAGTTTCTTCATCTTTCTGTTCATATCGGATTTTTCTATTTTTATCTTTTTCAGTTTCTTTTTCATTGTGCCACCGCTCCCTGCGAAAGGAGCCGTTACACCTTTTCATACGTGTACCTCCGGACTTTACGCTACCGTCCGGGATGGCTTTTGTTATTCTTCCATTTCGGCTTCACCGGTATAAGAACCTCCTGGGCCCCAAGGATTAATTGAAGATGTAATATCAAGGCTGGTCAGGTTAACTGTGATCTCGTATTTGTATTCATTACCAGCTGTCATTTCAATATCGCCTATCGGCTCATTATCAGCATCTGTCAAGTTTTGGGAGTAGAGTACACCGCCTGTATTCAGTGTTACCCTGATGAAACGTCGTTTCCCCTCCACTTCTTGGTTTAGCGTTTGCGGTATGACTACTGCACTACCGCTGAGGTTGGTGCCTTTATCCATTACTGTGATTGCTATTTTATCCTTATCCGCTTCAGCTCCAGATATTGTACCCGTACTTGGGTCGAGCTTGGTAGTAGGCAGTACGTTCAACAGTTCCACCTTAGCACCTGTCAAATCTGGGGTACCCACACCTGAAATTAGTGTGACGGTCACTTTTGAAAGTAAGTGCTTGAAAGTGATATTTACATGATTTTTGGTGCGACCTACCGGGTTTTTGTCGGGTGTTCCATACATGAGGTCACTTGCTCTATAAGCGTCATCACTGCTTTGGTCTGCTACAACTTCGAAATCAACTTGCTCTTCATCAATGGATGTCACTGTTCCTGACGGATAATAGGCATAGATATTCACATCCTTTCCACTGGTAGGATAATAGGGCTGGGGGCTTGTGCTCATTGAGCCGTCTCCGCCTGCCGTGTAAACCAATGGCTGGGTATAGCTGGTAGTCGCGGTTTCGTCTGTAGCCACAGCTTCATTGATAAACACGTCTATCTTTTCACCTGCTGCAAATTGTCCGCTTTGAATGTTGCTTGCAGCACGTGTGCTATTAACCTGTTGTACCGCTAGTCCGCTACTCAGGCGTATTTCTCCCGCCCAATTGTCCGTTTCTTCATTGTTGCAGGCAACCATAACGATTGCTGCCGCGGCCGTAGCCATTAAAAATCTTGTTTTCATACTGTTCTTTTCGTTTTTATGTTAATATTCAGAATTTTCAATTTCCCTGTTATTCGGCACTTCCCGTTTCCCCCTCCCCGTTCCCGGGCTGCCAGTCAGTGACGGAGGATTCCACTTCGACTGACATCCTGTTGACCGTAATGGTATATATATATATTTCTTTCCGGCCTCGAAGGATTGCGATTTGGGTGCATCCTTGACTCTCCAATTGAAGGTTCCCACATCCGGTATGTCGAAAACAAGGTACATCCCTTCCGTATCTCCTACAGGCAATACGATAGCTTCCGCCGCTGTCCCGTCGGCAGCCGTCAGCAGTTCTATTCCGGTTTCTTCCCCTTCCTCCGGGATCACCACCTCTCCGCCTGCCACAACGTCGTATAGGGCATTTGTCCGCTGTCCGGTCAGGGTTATTCCCGTACCCGCGAGTGCCGTGTTGTCCAGGCCGTTTCCCGCCTGGATATCGAGGGCTATTTTCACCAGCTTGTGTGTAAAGGTCAGTGCCACCTGCGGATGGTCCTTGTCCTTTCCCGTCACCTTGCCGGCTCCCAGCAGGTCAATGAGGTTCTGCACCTTCTGGTCGGTCACGTCCACGGTATAGGTCCTGCCGTCCGTTCCCAGCGTTTTCTGCCAGGGATAGTAAGCTATGAAATCGCGTGTGTCACCGTTTGTGGGAAAATAGATGGTCTGCGCGGCATCGGCCGGTGAGAATGTCCCCTTTGTTGCATCGGAGGTTGTGGTGTACTTGCGGTTTGAATCTTCTACACTCAGGCTTTCACCGCTTCCATGCATTGAGAAAATCCCGATGGCGTCGCCCGCCTCCCATACATCGTCATGGGCGCGGGTCTGTATTCCGCTGGTAACCTGCAATGGAGTGCGTCCGGCCGTAGTGCCGTTCCCATTTACGTCGTTTTCACTGCCGCATCCTGCCAGAACCAGGGCGGCGACACAAAAGGGGAGGATCATTCCGCCTCCCGGCCTGTGCCGGATGAAGTTCTTTCTCTTCATTTTTCTTCTTTTTTTTGTTTTACATTATATCCCTTTGCTACGCATATTCTCTTTGATGGGGGCATGCTTTAATGGATGTCTATGTCTCCGCCGTCCACCACTTCCCAGCCTTTAATGACAGCCCCGACTCCGGCCTCTGCGGGAAGCTCCAGCGAGGTGTATAACAGCAGGGGCTCTTTTTCACCGTCGGAAAAACCTTCCAGATACTCGGTCAGGTCGTTTGTGATGGTCTGCCTGTCCCCGCTTTTCAATTCCAGTATGAGTGTCAGTACCTGTCTTTCTGCGGGTATCACTCCCAGCAGGCGTAGGTCCGCCTTGAGTACGGGTGCGCCTTCCTCCGTTCCGTCCCTGAAGAGAGGTATCACCGCCTTTCCCCGTGAGTCCGTGAGTGTTCCGGTGCCCAGATCCACGGAAGAGGCAATGCCTTCCAAGGTTGCAGAAACAGAGGATAACCGTTCCTTTTCACCCTCTTCCATCTTCATCACCAGAGAGAGGAGCCGGTTGTGCTGGCGCATGGACATGCTTGTCCTCAATGTATCGTCAGCCGTTATCTCCACCTCTTTGACTGCGGAAAAGAGATAGCCGGGCAGGGGTTCCAGAGTTCCGTCTTCCAAGGTGTTTACCGTGGCGGTGGCTTCATCGGTGGTGATTCCTTCGGCCTTGCTACAGGCCAGCAGCTTGTGTTGTCCCGGTGAGAGCAGGGAAGGGAAGATGTAGGGCGTACTTCCTACCTCATACTCTTGGTTGTCCACATGCAGGATATAGGTATCCGGTAATACCGCTTCGGAAGAGGCTCCCGCCCAGTCCGCGGTCACCACAAGTGCTCCCTTGTCGGGGTGTTGCGTATTATAGAGATCATCTTTCACGCACCCTGCCAGAAGAAGGATGGTGCCCATCAGGAGAAAGCCTGTTTCCCGGGTTCTGGAGTATTCTTTCCGAAGGTTGCCGGTATGCTGTTTTTTGATTCTGTCTTTCATTGTCCTTTTTCTTATTTGAATTGCCATACAAGGGTGATTCCGGCATGGTTTATCCCCCAGTAGTTTTTATTCGCTTTCCCCTGTTTGATACGCACACCATCGGTAACCGTGTATTTTTCATACTCGGCATGGGTGCAGCCCGCACCGATGGATAAATCCAGTGATATGGAGTTGTTCAACCGCATCTGGTACCCGCCGGTCAGTCCTCCTCCCTTCAGGTCTCCCTGCTTGCCGGTGTCGCCTAATTTATAGTTGAAGCTGCCCATGTGGTACATCGCTCCCAGATAGCCCCGCTTCTCTTTACCGATATAATGGCGTAGCTCCGGTGATATTTCCAGCAGGGCGTATCTTCTTTCTTTGTTGTCCCAGCTCCAGGAAGTCCATGAACCATTCACCTGTATGCCCCAGTTCCTGTTTATACGCCATTCGATGCCCAGGTCCGGTGTGAGTGTTGCCCAGCGTAGCAGGTTCAGCCGCAGGGTGAAACCGTAATCCCCTGCCTTTGCCTCCGTAGCAGGAACCGTTTGTGCGGGTTCGGTGGTTTCTTCACGGATATCGGATGTAGTGGCTGTTTCCGTCTGTTTCTGGTATTCTTCCTTTATAGACCGGCTTTGCACGGGTTGTTCAGTAGTGGTGTCTTCACCCTGTCCGGTTTCAGTTTCCCGGGGTAGGGGAACTGCTATCCTTACGGTGACATAATCACCGCTATCGGCATGGTTACGGGTGATAAAGCTGCTTTCATGTAGTCCCTGCCGTATGATTAACTTGGACTTCACCCGGTTGGAACGGGTCTTGGCTATCCTCATGTTTTCAGTCTGGCTGTCTAAGGAATTGCAATAACCGTCTACATATAAGGGTATTTTTCCTTCCAGGATCTGTTGTTTGTGCTGTTTTACACACTCTGACAGGCGGAGTAACTCATCTTGATTGTCCCCGAAAGGTATATAGAACATATCCTTTTGGGGCACAAAACGGAACATGTAAACAGTGTCCGTCTGTTCCTGTGCGGATAATGGCATGCCGACGAGTACGGGGATGAAGAGTACAAGCAATTTTTTGATAATAACTGATTTGTCCATATTGTTTTTATAGGCTTTACGTTGGTTTGCCATAAAGCCTTTCAAAATGTTGTTAAATAAAGACAAGTATAACGATGTATCCTAAACCATGTGTGGGTAAGGCTGACAAACTGTATTAGATGTCCTTTTTTATTAAGAGAGCAAAATAAGAAACAAATAAAACGTAACTTCTATAAAATGGTAAAGTTGTTATTAATAAAAGTCCTTGTGTTTATTAAATAAAGTATTATAATATTGAATATCAGTAGTTAATATTTCATTCTTGTTTATGTGTCTTTTTACAGACTGAGGGTAGAAATGCCTAATTTTTTTTATAAAGAAGGCAGCCATAGGGCCACCTTTTGAATACCAAGCTCATCAGCACGCATCCACATCTCTTGCCAAACACGATTTTGCCGGTAGTCTTATCCATATATTTTTCTATGAGAGGTTTTGCTTCATCAGGAACTGCAAATGTTATTTGAAATTCCCCTTCTTTGGTGTTTTTAGTCTTTTTTCGGACATAGTTTATTTCATTTTCCGGAAATCATGCGCGAGCATATCAACGAGATTCATTTTTTAGAAGTGTCATGTAGATATAAAGTGGAATGAAAGTGGAATGAAATAGTGTCAAAAATGATGTTGTTTGCTCCAAATCATGTTACTAATTAGTTCCCGAAAAGTTTAGTGCTGATCTTTAAATACTTGAAAATCAATAAAACAAAAAGCACTTCCTATCGTTCGCTTACGGAGGAAGTGCTTCACACAAAAACTAAACTAGACTTAACTAAACTATTCTATTGGGGGAAGTTTCACAACTTCCTTTATCTGTTCGATGCAAAGGTAAAAAAACATTTTTTAATATGCAATAGGAAATTATGTTTTGTCGACAGATTCGGATATTTTATCGACAAATGAATGTTATTTCCTAGCTCCTTTTATCCAGGAAAGTTTGAAATACCTGTTTATAACTATCGCTGACAGGGATATACGTTTTATCAAACACAATCCGTCCCCGATCAATAACTCTTATTTTTTCTTTCTGTACAATATAAGATCTGTGAACCCGCATGAAACGGGATGTTGGTAATAATTCCTCCATTGATTTCATACTCATAAGCGATAAAATAGGTCGGGCGGTATCTTCTGTATAAATTTTAACATAATCCTTCAAACCTTCTACATAAAGTATCTTTTTAAGTTCTATTTGTACCAGCTTATAGTCACTTTTTACAAATATACTTTCTATTTCTTCTTTAGGCTGTTGTAAGAGTTCAAACCATTGTACGGCTTTATTAGCTGCCTGCAAAAAATCCACGTAAGAAATAGGTTTTAGCAGATAATCCAAAGCATTTACTTTATAACCATCAATGGCGTATTGTTCAAAAGCGGTACTAAAGACAATGCGGGTATGTGTATCTACCATTTTGGAAAATTCCAAACCGTTAAGTTCGGGCATCTGTATATCAAGGAAAAGCAAATCCACTTGCTTATCCGGCAGTTCCTTCATAGCCTGTACGGCACTGGAATACTTTCCCTTCAATGTCAGGAACGGAGTTTTGTTGACGTAGCTTTCCAGTAAATCTAAAGCTAAAGGTTCGTCATCTACTATGGCACAAGTTAGATTCATAATGTTGAATGTTAAAGAGTGATAAGATTGATTTATATTCTTTCCCATCGTCGCTTACTCCTTGGGTCCATTCATATTGGCCGGGATAAGTTAATTCCAGGCGTTTCCGCACTTGCTCCAGTCCTATGCCACTTCCACTTTTATCAGTCTGGCTTTTGGGGTGGTAGCTGTTGGTTATTTCGCAGCATACCCGACCGGGGCTTTCACTGAAATGGATGTGGATAAAACTGGGCTCGGTGGGAGAGATGCCATGTTTGAAGGCATTCTCTATGAGGGAGATGAAAATGAGCGGGGCTATTTCCGTACGACTATCGGCACGAACATCTATTTGTGTCTCTACAGTTACGTTTGCGGAGAGGCGAATGCGCATCAATTCAATGTAGTTGCGGATGAAATCCATCTCTTTGCCAAGAGAGACAAAATTCTGTTGATTGTCGTAGAGAACGTGACGCAGCAGGCGACTTAATTCCTGAACGGCGGCTTGTGCTTTATCGCTGTCGAAGGCGATAAGAGCATAGATGTTGTTCAGGGTGTTGAGTAGGAAGTGCGGGTTCAGTTGATTACGCAGGTTTTTCAGTTCCGCTTCCGTGCGGCTTTTCTCGGCTTCCCGGCGTGCGGCTTCTACTTTTACCCAACGGCCACTCATACGGATGGCAGCGGCCAGTCCTACGGTGAGAACCATTGAGAAGACATCTCGCAGGATGAAGATCCAACTGGGAGGTCCGGGGCGTTTGTGAGCTTCGGGTTTCACATACGTATGGAAGATGAAATCTTGCCAAAAGTGTACGCCGACAGCTGTGCAAAGTATGAGCAGGAGATTCAGTAATACATATTGCTTGATGCGTCCCTCAAATAAGAAACGGGGGATGAAGAAACAGTAGTTTATGTAGAACACGATCAGGAATGATACCGGAACCGCACTGCCATGACGTAAATAGTCTACCCAGCTTACCGTAAATCCGCTACGATTCATCAGCAGAAATGGGAAAGCGAAAACGATTCCCCATCCGATGATATGGATGAGAACTTCTACAATCCGGCGAGTTTGGGAGTCTTGCATAATCATGTTACAAAAATAATTAATTTTAGTGATTAACGTTTAGTGATTAGTGATTAATTGCTGTGTAGCGTATTGGAATTCCCAACTAACCACTAATCACTAACCGCTAATCACTTTTATTCGTATCTTATTGCCTCTATCGGGTCCAGATCCGCTGCCTTCTTAGCCGGATACCAGCCGAAGAACACACCGGTGACCGTACAAACGGCGAAGGAGAGGAATACACTCCATGCCTGGATGTAGATAGGCCAGTGGGCTACGTTCTTTACGATGAATGAGGCTCCGCAGCCAATGACGACTCCGATGATACCACCTGTAATACTGATAAGGATGGCCTCGATTAGGAATTGTGAGAGAATATCCACCCCACGGGCACCGACAGACATACGCAAACCGATTTCACGGGTACGCTCCGTCACGCTGACGTACATGATGTTCATGATACCGATACCACCTACTACCAGCGAGATACCGGCGATACATGCCAGGAGTGTTGTCATCAGGTCGGTAGGGGAGTTCAGCATGGTGCTGAGTTCCTGTTGGCTGCGAATGGTGAAGTCGTCGTCATCACTCTCTTTCAGCTTATGGTTGCGGCGCAGGATGGTGGTGATTTCATCCGTTGCATAATCCGTCATATCCTCAGAGAGGGCAGAGGCGAAGACACCTTGCAGGTATGTGACGGCAAGCATACGTTTCATTACCGTGGTATAAGGTGCCAGTACGATTTCGTCCTGGTCCATACCCATGGAGTTATAGCCTTTGGCTTTAAGTACACCCACTACACGTAGGGGTACCTGGTTGAAACGGATGATATGTCCGATAGGGTCCTGTCCGTCCGGGAAAAGATTGTCCACAATGGTCTTACCGATGATGCAGACTTTGGCGGCACTCTGAATGTCCGCTTCGGTAAACATCTCGCCACTCTCTACGCTTAACTGGCGGATTTCGAGATATTCGGTACCTACACCATTTACAGAGGCAGGATAGTTGTTGTTTCCTGCGATGAGCTGTCCGCTGGACGATACATTGGGGCTGACGGCTGCCAGGAAGTTGGTTTCATCCCGCAGGGCTTCATAATCAGTCAGCTTCAGAGTCTGCATGGACGAGGCATCCTGACGGACACCGCCACGCATATCACCGCCCGGATGAATCATAATCATATTCGAACCCATTTCCGCGATCTGTGCCTGAATACTTTTCTTCGAGCCTTGCCCGATGGCGAGCATGGTGATGACGGATGCCACACCGATGATGATACCCAACATGGTGAGGAAGGCGCGAAGCTTATTGTTGGCAAGGGCGCGGAGGGCTATTTTGAAAAGGTTTGTTCCGTTCATAATTTATATTTATTAGTCTTCATCACTCTTTGGCAGCGCTGCCAGAGCTTCTGCCGCTGAGAGGATTTTCGGGTTCACCGTATCTTCCGTCACATGCCCGTCGCGTAGACGGATATTCCGGCTACTGTACTGAGCTATTTCGGGGTTGTGGGTGACAAATATAATCGTACGTCCTTCGGCATGCAGTTTCTGGAAGAGAACCAATATCTCAAAAGAAGTACGTGTATCCAGATTACCTGTTGCTTCATCGGCAAGGATTACCGCAGGGTTGTTCACCAGGGCTCGGGCGATGGCTACACGCTGCATCTGTCCGCCGGACATCTGGTTCGATTTATGTTCCAGACGATTACCCAGTCCCACTGCTTGCAGGGCTTGGATGGCGCGTTGCTTACGTTCGGCTGCTGAGACGGAAGCGTTGTACATCAAGGGTAACTCTACATTCTCTACGGCAGTGGTCTTTGCCAACAGGTTGTAATTCTGAAAAACAAAGCCGATCTTCCGGTTCCGCAGGATGGCTCGTTGAGGTTTGCTCATGGTGCGTACGGATATGCCATCCAGCAGGTATTCGCCGCTGGTGGGAGTATCTAGGCAGCCCAGGGTATTCAACAGCGTTGACTTACCGGAGCCGGACGTACCCATGATGGTCACGAACTCTCCTTCGGTGATGGAGAAGGAGACGCCACGCAGGGCATGGACCGTTTCATCGCCCACCTGAAAGTCGCGCCGAATATTTTGTAATTCTATAACTGTTTTGCTCATTGTTTCGGAATTGTTTCGTTGAATAAATGAAAAATTACTTGCATGCCGAAAGGAAACTTTGCTCCAGCGCTACGCTGGTTATTTACTATTCTTTTTCTTGTTGTTTCCCGGAGGGCCCGGCATGAAAGGACTTCTTTCGCCGTCTCCCTGGCCTTCTGCTACAGCGGTTTCGGCACCTGTGCTAATCACCGCATCGGATACTATTTGTGTGCCTTCGTTGATACCGCCTGTAATTTCGGTGACAATTCCGTTAGAGATACCTATGCTGACCGGATGTGCAGTGAATGTGTCACCTTCACGAGTCCAGACTTTATGTTCACCTTCGCAATCTTTAACCACTGCATTCGATCCTACCAGTGGAACGGCAGGCGTAAAGCGCAGCGCTTTTGCCGGAACGCTCAGTACTCCTTGTTTATCCAGAGTGTAGATAGTGATGTTTGCCGTCAGCCTCGGTTTCAGTTTCAAGTCCGGATTGTGGGCGGAAATGACTACTTCATATGTAACTACCGTAGTGGTGGTAGTGGTACTGCTTGAACTGCTTGTGGCTCCCAGGCGAATCTGTGTCACTTTTCCTTCGAACACATCATTCGGATAAGCGTCTACCGTGAAACTTACACGCTGTCCTTCTTCCACATCGCCTATATCGGCTTCATCCACGTCAGCTACTACCTGCATCTGTGTCAGGTCGGCAGCGATGGTGAAGAGGGTCGGGGTTTCAAAACCGGAAGCTACTGTCTGTCCTTCTTCCACGTCGCGGCTGATAACAACGCCGTCGATAGGAGAGGTGATGGTTGCATAGGACAGATTACGCTCTGCTTTGGCCAGAGAGGCTTTACTGCTGTCGAAGGCGCTCTTTGCTTTCTGGTAGTTATAAAGACTTTGCTCGTAATCCGTATCACTGATGAGTTGTTTCTCATGCAATCCTTTGTTACGCTCGTAATTTTTCTGTTGATATTCATATTCGGCTTTGGCACCGTCGTAAGTAGCCTTTTGCGATGCTAATTCGCTTTGCAGGGTTACTTTGTCCATTTCGGCAATGAGCTGCCCCTTGGTTACTACTGAGTTATAGTCTGCGTATAATCTATCGATGATACCGCTGACCTGTGTACCTACTTCCACTTCGGTCACCGGTTCGATAGTGCCTGTGGCCGTCACTGAATTGGAGATGTTGGCGCGGTCTACGGTGGCCGTCTCATATACCACTTTCCGCTTTTTGGCTTGTCCGCCAAATGCCCAAATAGCTATGCCGGCTACAATAATGACTCCGACCGCTAAGCTGATAATTTTCTTTTTACTCATACCTTATATTTCTTATCTCGTTTATTTCTTATCTCGTTGAATGATATATTATATATCTGAATTATGCTGACATACAGGCTTGTTTACGTCATGCGGTTACAACTGTATACCTTCGCCCTGGTAGAAGCGGAGCAACTGTGCATTTAGTATTGCCATGTACTTGGCTTGCAGTGTTTCCTGCTGTGCGTTGAGCAGATTATTCTTCTCAGTCAGCAGTTCCACGGTATTCTTCATGCCCAGGTTGAATTGTTCCTGAATCAGATCGTAACTGGTTTGCGTACTGCGCAGTTTCTCGGCAGCGGCAACATATTGCTGCTGTGCACTGTTGGCATCCAGCCAGAGGCTTTCTATGGTCTTGTATAAAGTTTTCTGCTGATCCTGCAAGTCCAGTTCACTGGTCTGCTTTTGCAGACGGGCCTTTTGCACGGCACTCTTGGTCTGACGGTTGGTGAAGATGGGGATGCTTACGGTCAGTCCCAGTGAGTTGTTCCAATTATTCTTTACCTGTTCGGAGAAGGAAAAATCGTTGCCATTGGCATTCGTTGTACCGATACCTGCGCTGAGGCTTAATGTCGGAATATATCCCGCTTTAGCGATGCTGATGTCAAGGTCGGATGCCTTAACATTCAGTTTGCCCGACTCTATCTCCGGGCGGAAAGTAAGGGCGGCTTGATACACATCCGTCTTGCTGGGTAGGGGTATCAATACATTCTCATCTCCCAGGGAGGGCAGATAGAGGTTCATTTCCTTTTCACCATCCAGTTCAAGTAGTTGTTTCAGTTGTAGTTTGTAGTCCTGAAGGGTGGCTTGTGCCGTCACTAACTGATATTTATCTGTGCTGACCTGTGCATCCAGTTGCGCAAGGTCACTCTTGGCGATGCTTCCGGCTTCCAACAATTGCTGTCCGCGGTCACGTTCGGCCTGGCTGACGGCAAGTGTATTTTCGTTCACTTTCACAGCTTCGGCAGCATAGAGTATCTGCACATATATCTGTGCAATGCTTTCCTCGATAGAATTTTCACTCTCGGCAACGTTGAGTTCGGCGATGCGATTGTTCAGTTGCTGTTGCTTGATGGTGTTCAGACGTTGTAAAGGGTCCAGTTGGCATCAATGCCATAACTGCCGTTGTACGAGGTCTTACTGCTACTGCTGGTGATGTTGTCGCCACTGATGATGGTACCGCTTTCACTGTTCGGGCGGTTCACAATGCGCTGGCTGATACTTGCCGAGAGGCTGGGAAAAAGAGCAGCCTTGGCCGTTTTTACATCTACTTCTGCGCTTTCCGCACTGATACGGTTACGCTTCAGGGTGATGTTGTGTTGCAAGGCATAGTCGATGCAAGTCTGCAAATCCCACTGAGCGGGAAGTGCAGTATCAGCTTTGGGAGCGGCATCGGATGCCGTTAACTCTTGCGATGCAATGGGAGCGGCGTCCTGTGCCCGCAGTGTCGTGCTGCCGACACAGGCGCTTGCTACGCAGAGTGTTATCACTGTCAATCTTCTTACGTTTCTCATATCTTCGTTATGCTATATTGTTTAACGCTTGCGAAGATACGGTGTCGGAAAATGCCCCGCAAAAGAGATAGACAGTTCTGAATTTTTCGTCGTCGGAATGCTTTTTTGTGTCGATGACTAACTTTTTGCCCTTTTATTTGTTATTTAATATATAAAAGTTTTATATTTGTAATGATTATAAATTTTCTATTATGAAGAATACAGTCCTGAAAATCTGGCGTTTTTACGTCGATGGTTTCCGAGGTATGACACTTGGGAGAACTTTATGGTTCATTATTCTGGTGAAACTCTTCATCATGTTCTTCATATTGCGCCTTTTCTTCTTTCCCAATTATCTGAATACGCCGGCCGTAGGCGGAGATAAAGAAGAGTATGTGGGCAGGGAACTCATCCATCGTGCTATTGGTGATCCGCCTTGAGTAAAGCAATAACTCCTTTAACTTCTGAGTAAAGCAACTAACAATTAATAACTATAACTCGATTTCTTATGCTTGAACACATCGACACTTCTCTGATTGACTGGTCGAGGGCACAATTTGCACTGACCGCTATTTATCATTGGATTTTTGTGCCGCTCACGCTAGGGCTGGCAGTCATCATGGGTATCATGGAGACTATGTATTATCGTACGGGTGATGAGTTTTGGAAACGCACCGCCAAGTTTTGGATGAAACTATTCGGTATCAACTTTGCCATAGGCGTGGCGACGGGACTGATTCTGGAGTTTGAGTTCGGAACCAACTGGAGCAATTACAGCTGGTTTGTGGGCGATATCTTCGGGGCGCCGCTTGCTATCGAAGGCATTCTGGCCTTCTTTATGGAGGCTACTTTCATCGCAGTCATGTTCTTTGGCTGGGACAAGGTGAGCAAGAAGTTCCACCTGGCATCTACCTGGCTGACGGGACTTGGTGCTACGATTTCGGCCTGGTGGATACTTGTGGCAAATGCATGGATGCAAAATCCGGTGGGGATGGAGTTCAATCCGGATACTGTGAGAAATGAGATGGTGGACTTTTGGGCAGTGGCTTTGTCGCCTACGGCGGTGAATAAGTTTTTCCATACGGTGTTGTCCGGCTGGGTGCTGGGTGCCGTGTTTGTGGTAGGGGTAGCGTGCTGGTTTCTGCTGAAGAAGCGGAATAAGAAGTTCGCATTGTCCAGCATAAAGATAGCTGCCTGGGTAGGTTTGGTTTCGGCCCTGCTCTCTGCATGGACGGGAGACGGTTCGGGCTATCAGGTGGCACAGACGCAGCCGATGAAGCTGGCTGCCATGGAAGGATATTATGAGGGGCAGCAGGGGGCCGGATTGGTTGCCATCGGTATGTTGAATCCTGAAAAAAAGACTTATAATGACGGACAGGATCCTTTCCTGTTCAGAATAGAGATACCAAAGATGCTTTCATTGCTGGCGGAAAGGAAGTTGGATGGATTCGTGCCCGGTATCACGGACCTTATTGAGGGTGGTTATCAGTTGAAAGACGGAACGCAGGCACTTTCTGCCGAGGAGAAGATAGAACGCGGGAAAACAGCGATTGGTGCGCTGGCAGCTTATCGTGCCGCACAGGCTGCGGATAACGATGCCGAAGCTGTGGAAGCTGCCAAGGTGTTGAAGGAAAATGTAGCTTATTTTGGTTATGGATATATTAAGGATGTAAATGAACTGGTTCCTAATGTGCCACTGACATTCTATGCATTTCGTGTGATGGTGATGTTGGGCGGATACTTTATACTATTCTTTATAGTTGTATTGTTCCTGGCATACAAGCGGGATTTGTCAAAAATGAAATGGATGCACTGGGTAGCTCTGCTGACTATTCCGTTGGGTTATCTGGCCGGACAAGCCGGATGGGTGGTTGCCGAATGTGGACGTCAGCCATGGGCCATACAGGATATGCTGCCTGTAAATGCAGCTATCTCAAAGTTGGATGTCGGCTCCGTGCAGACAACATTCTTCATCTTCCTTGTATTGTTTACCGTCATGCTGATAGCCGAAATCGGTATCTTGCTGAAAGCGATAAAGAAAGGACCGGAAGGAGAAGATTTATAAGATTTATGATTTAAGATTTATACCATGCGGAATTATGGCGTGGTATAAATCATATTCTATTCTCTATAAATCATAAATCATCCCCCATAAATTATAAATCATAAATTATAAATCGTAAATCTTATGACCTACGTTTTTCTACAACAATATTGGTGGTTCGTGGTATCATTGCTGGGAGCCCTTCTTGTATTCCTGCTGTTTGTGCAGGGTGGTAATTCGCTTATTTTCTGCCTGGGCAAGACGGAAGAGCACAGGAAAATGATGATTAACTCTACCGGGCGGAAGTGGGAGTTTACGTTCACTACGCTGGTAACGTTTGGTGGTGCGTTCTTTGCATCTTTCCCATTGTTTTATAGTACAAGTTTTGGTGGTGCGTACTGGCTTTGGATGATTATTCTGTTCAGCTTTGTGTTGCAGGCTGTCAGCTATGAGTTCCAGAGCAAGGCGGGAAATCTGCTGGGAAAGAATACATACCGTACATTCCTGGTGATTAATGGAGTAGTAGGTCCGGTGCTGCTGGGCGGTGCGGTGGCTACGTTTTTTACCGGTTCGGAGTTTTATATCGATAAGGGGAATATGACGAATACGGTGATGCCGGTTATCAGTCATTGGGCAAATGGCTGGCATGGTCTGGATGCGTTGGCTAACCCGTGGAATGTAGTGCTTGGGTTGGCAGTGTTCTTCCTGGCTCGTATTCTGGGAGCTCTTTACTTTATTAATAATATTGATGATAAGGATCTGGTGGCGCGTAGCCGACGTTCGTTGATAGGTAATTCCGTGCTGTTCCTGGTGTTCTTCCTGTCGTTTGTTATCCGCACGCTGTTGGCAGATGGATATGCGGTGAATCCGGAGACGGGTGAAGTCTTTATGGAACCGTATAAGTATCTGACGAACTTTATCGAAATGCCGCTGGTACTGGTGCTGTTTCTGATAGGAGTGGTGCTGGTGCTGTTCGGTATAGGAAAGAGTTTGTTGAAGACAAAGTTTGATAAAGGTATCTGGTTTACGGGCATAGGTACGGTGCTGGCGGTACTTGCATTGTTGCTGGTTGCAGGATATAATAATACGGCTTATTATCCTTCTACCAATGATTTACAGAGTTCACTGACGTTGGCAAACAGTTGCTCCAGCCAGTTTACGCTGAGGGTAATGTTCTATGTTTCCTTCCTGGTTCCGTTTGTTCTTGCGTATATCTTCTATGCTTGGAGAAGTATTGATATACATAAGATTAGTGAAAAGGAAATGAAAGATGGAGGACACGCATATTAGATAGTTACGAGTTACGAGCTACAAACTACGAGTTGCTGCACTGTTACGCTGAAAAACACTCGTAGCTTGTAGCTCGTAACTATTTCACCTGTTGCATCCCGATCAGCCTGTCGTATCTTTCTCCAAAGGCCCGGTGGTAAACAAGGATCAGATATTCATTCTCTGTCTCATAGAAATTCCCCTCTGCCTGTGCGGTACTTCCTACGGTGGTACCGGGAGCCACATATAAGTATTGATAATTATACGCTCCCTGTTTCAGCAATTGCGTGCATTCATAAGCATGCGCTTCTGCATTATACTTCAACCGACTCTCTTCATTAAAATTATCATAAGTAAAAGCTCCTTGCAGATAGAAGTTCCCTTCAGTTAGCGGGTTCTCCCATAGCAGAGAGAAATGAACGAAGAAGTAATCAGCTTCCGTAGCATTATCTACTGCCTCGTCATATCGTATTACGAAGCGTCCGTTCTGATCCTGATCGTAACTGTAGTTTAGTAAGCGAGGCTCGTCCGGGCGGAGTGTGACATGATAGTAAGGAGCATGATAACGAATACTCTCCACACCTTGCGAGGCATAGCGGGTACTCACCATTTCAAAACGCCGGTATTCGTTTCCCGCAGGAAATATCAAGGCCCGGTTATGTTCGTAACGTAGCTGATCGGGACCAATATAGGAAGGATGCAGATTCGTTACCCAGTTATCCGTACGATTATCCTGTAAAACGTGTACTTTGACTTCATTCTGCGGATTGCGGATAGGATATCCTTTATACTGAATGCTAAAACTCACTTGTTGGTGCGTCTTATTCCGGTCTATCTCAGTGTCACTGCTGACTTGTGCCGATACGTTCACCTCCTTTTGCAATACCCGGAAACAGGTAGTGAAAGCCGGCTTATCCTTTCCATCCGCATCGTCATAAACAGTCAGACGGTAGTTACCCGAAAGTTTCAGTTGTACCTGGTCGTTAGGAAGTGTCAGACGGTAATGCGTGTAGGGCAGGGTAGTATTGACGGAAATATCATGATCTTCTATCGGATTGTCATTGAAACCATCCAGGTATTCTGTTTCGGAAAGATCCGAAGGGGTCCAGTCCGCATTGCAGTGCGTGAGGATGTACTGGTAGCGGTGGTAATCGTGAGTCAGGTGGTCGAAAGATATTTCTACAGTTTCATTCTCTCCCAGCCGGATGACGGCAGGCGACATATAATCATTGTTGGCAATGACCTGCACCGTATGTATATGCTGATTATAAACCTCCGTACGCTGGGCATGCACCCCGCAACAGATGATACAAATCAAGAATAGCGACAAGATTTTTTTCATTCCTTACCATATTAAGCATACAAATATACACAGATTATTTCTTTTTCCTCTTCTCAGTCTTCTGCTTCTTGACTTCTTTCTTTTCTACCGGAGGGAATTTGGGAACCAATTTCATCAATCTCAGGATTTGCGACTGTCTCCGCAGAATGTAAGCTGACGGATGCGCCGAATCAAAACGTATCGGATTGGGGAGTGTTGCCGCTATCAATGCACATTGTCCCGCAGTCAGTTTGGCGGCAGTGGTATGGAACTTATATTTGGCGGCAGCTTCTGCTCCATAAATACCTTGTCCCATTTCGATGGAGTTGAGATAGACTTCCATAATCCGTTCTTTCGACCAGCATAGCTCTATCAACCAGGTGAAATAAACTTCGAATCCCTTTCGTACCCATGAGGATTGCGGCCAAAGGAATACATTCTTTGCGGTCTGTTGGCTAATAGTACTGGCACCCCGTTTCCGTTTGCGGGTTTCATTCTCTTTCATGGCTTTTTTTATCTCTTCGAAATCGAAGCCGTTGTGGGTGGCAAAGCGATTATCTTCCGAAGCGATAACTGCCATCGGCAAGTGAGGGGAGATCTTATCGAAAGGAACCCAAGTATGATGCCATACCGGCTTTTCGCCTTTGAAGAGTTGCTGGGTACTGCGGATTACCATGAGGGGAGTGGTGTAAACAGGGATAAAGCGATACAGCACCACTGCCAGAATAGTGGAAATAAAGAAAAAGAGTATCAGGTTGCGGACTATCCGCAAGACTTTCTTTATACTCATTGTCGTGATTTTTAATGTTAAAAAGCTACGAGTTACAAGCTACAAGCTACAAGTGCCTTTCGGACTGATAGCGCAATAACCTGTAGCTCGTAGCCTTTTGTAGCTCGTAACTTACTTGCCTGCTTCTGCATTCTTAATCATCTGCTCGCTGGCGTACATATAAATATCTACGCGGCGATTCTGGCTGGCTGACATGCTGTCGTCATACTGATTGTAGCCTACGCCTTCCACCTTCTTGAACTGTGAAGGAGACACACCGCAATCTTGCAGATAATTCTCTACGGTATATGCACGGTCTTTTGAAACCTTCATGTTAGCTTCATATGTACCTACTTTATCCGTATGGCCTACGATTGCAATATCTGTTGTAGGGTCTTCTTTCAATATCTGGGCCAGTTCGCGCAGAGAAGACTTGGAAGTATTGCTCAATGTAGATGAATTGAAGCCAAACAGGATACCTGATTCAAAAGTAACCTTTACAGCGGCAAGGCCATTGGTATCTGTTACTTTCTCTACCTGTGCGCCTTCAATCTTGGCAGCTTCGGCAGCTTTCTTATCCATCTTATGACCGATGGCAACACCTGCACCCGTACCTACTGCTGCACCTACTGCTGCACCAATAGCCGCACCCTTACCTTTACCAATCAATCCACCGATAATGGCACCGGCAGCAGCGCCCGATCCACCACCTATCACACCACCTTTGGCAGTGTTATTCATTGTGCTGCAACTTCCTAATAATATGGCACCGCTCAATAGCAGTACACTAATCTTAATCTTTTTCATACTTTATTCTTTTAAAATGTTACTATGTTTGTAATGCAAAGTTAGTTATATAACAATTCTATTGTTATTATGTTTAGGTCTTTTGTTCTGCATTTTTAGAGTATTTTTCTCTTTATCAATATAAACCACGCGGTAAGGATAATTCCTTTGGCAATAGTTGTTGCACTTACAGCCCACCATATGGCGTCTACGCCCATTCCCATGTGTACCAGGAACAGTGCTACGGGAATACGCATATAGTTGCATGATATACTGATGATGGCAGGAGGAATCGTTCTTCCTAATCCGTAGAAGACCCCTTGCATGGTGATTTCCAGCATCATGAAGAGTTGTGAGTAACCGTCTATGCGCAGGAAGTCACCACCTACGCGAAATGCTTCCGGTTCGGGTACGAAGATAGAGAATACTTCGCTTCCGAAAAAGATAAACAGCAGCGAACATAGTGTGCCGAATATGGACGTCATCCATAATGTAGTGTACCAGGCTTTCTTTACCCTTGACTTCTCTCCGGCGGCATAGTTTTGTGCAATGAAAGTGCTTAGTCCGGTAGAGAAGCCTTGTGAAGTATTCCAGGTGATGGCTTCTATTTGTCCTCCGGTGGTAAAGGCCATAAGACCAATGTGTCCACCTTGTTCCGAAGCTGTACGTGAAAGGAACATATTGACAAAAGCGAACAAAGTATTCAGTGTGGCAACCGGAAGTCCCAACTTGAATATACGCCGGGTATATTTCTTTTTGAGACGTGTCAGGAAGGGAAATCCACCTAACAGATCGTCCTTATAGCGTAGCTTATAGATGAATATACCGAATACCGTAGCTTCGGCCAGCCATGTGGCAAGTGCTGCACCTACCGTTCCCCAGCCGAAACCGAAGATGAAAAGCGGATCGAGTATGATATTCATAATCAATCCTGTGCCGCTGATATAGAAGGGTGTTTTGCTTCGTCCTGCCGCATTGTATATTCCGGTGAAGGCTGCGGACAGAAACACGAACGGTAGTCCTGTTGAGACAATACGCAAGTAAGTCACGGCATTTTCCGTGATATGCTCTTTCAGTTCGAATATACGCAGGATGGGATTGGCAAACAAGAATAGCAAAGCAGCCCAGCAGATGGAGATGAGCAAGGCAATACTGATATTGTGCGAAGCAAACTGCCGGGCATCCTGTTCGTTGCGCGCACCTATGGATTGTCCTACGCTGACTTCCGAACCTACTTTATTTAGCAAGGCTATGGAACCGGACATCCACGTCAATATTCCCACTGCACCAACGGCGGCAACAGCTTCACTACCTATACGGCCTACCCATGCCATGTCCGTCAGGCTGTATGCCATCTGGATGAACGAGGTAGCCATAATAGGCATCGCCAGATTGAATAGTTGGCGGTTAATGGGACCTTTAGTCAGATTCTTTGTTCCTTGCATTCTTTACAGTCTCTAAATTTCGGGCTGCAAATTTACGGATTATTTGTTAATAACCACGCTGCCGGTCGCTTTTCTGTCTATTGAGTTGAATTCCTTCGACAGGACTCCATTAAACTTTCTTGTGGATGAACTTTCCGTCAATCCAGTAAGTGGCGTGATTTGCTGTAAATTTCAGTATTACATAGTTGGGATCGGTCGGTCCGCCGGGAAAATGATTGATGAACCAGTCTTGCCAAAGCTCTTGTTTTACATTTTGGTCTGTGATTACTTCCACATCACCTGTCATGCAAACACTGTTTCCCTGTGCATAGAAGCATAGTCCACCTTTCGGATTCTTGCGAAAATCCTCGGTCTTCATGGAGTCGCTTCCGGTTGACATCCATACTGTTGAAATGTCTTCGGACTTAACCATACTCATAGGCACGGGGCGTGGATATCCTTCTTTATTTACTGAGGTCAGAACGACTACTTCACTTGCGCGCAACATTTGTGCGGCTTTTTCTCTCATTGTTTCCATAATGCAGAATTTGTTTTGTTAATTGAATGGTGCAAATATAGGTAGTCGGAGATATTCCTGCATTGTACAAAAACGACATTTATGCTTCTACGTAAGTCAGTGTGACATCTTCTTCTGTCAGAGGAATAGAAAGGAAAGAGTAGGGAGTATTGCCGGATAACCTTTTAATTTCTCTTGAGAGGTGCGGCACGTCATAATAGCCTGCATGGATAGCAGTAGAGAGCAGATTGTCACTGGTAGTGCCCCTTAATAAATCCACCGCGTTCTTGAATTTCATGATTCTGCTGTATATTTTCGGGGTATAACCTGTGTTCATCTTGAATTTGCGTTCAAATTGTCGCTGGCACAGACAAATATTCTCCATCAATGACTGCACGGACAGTTTTCCCTGATGCCGGTTAATCTGTTTTATTGCAAATACAATCTGCGGATCTGTCGGCAAGTCGTGTTTATAAAGAGATTTGATAAATAATTCTTCTATGATCTTTACCCTATTTTCTAAACAGTCTTCTTCGCATAGCCTTTCTGCAAAAGAAGTATCGAAAAAGCAGGTTACCTCGTCTGCACTGATTCTCAGGTTAGTCAGTTCGTGCAGTGGCAGACGGATAAAGCGGGATAGTCCGCAAGGTAGGAAGCGAACCCCTAACATGTGAACCGTTTCCGCATACGCTACCAATTCCGAATAGCTATTCATCGGACCTATAAAATAAGCACGATAAGGCTTCATGGTCAGACTGCTATTTACCGCTTGTGTTGCTTCCCCAAGGGTGAAGATAAAGTCTGTACACCCATCAGGAAGTATGTTGATACGCATTCCGTACTCCGGATTCCCTTTGAATTCCCAATACTTGTCTATATAGGGAGAGAGTAGTGCGCAGGGTTGGTATTCTTTATACATAAATTTAAAAAGATATCATGTACAAAGGTAATCATTGGTTGATTTCTTTCGGCATATCCAGTTCTCCCTGGAAACTGATGGACTGACGGTTCTGCATATTCACGAATATCGAAGATGATCCGTTACTGAAAACGTCTATACTGAAATCGAACTTATCCTCCTCACTTCGTGCAGAGAACTTTATCTTGGCTGTTTCCTTCTTGCCCCACTCCAACTTATAGTCGGTGAGTGGAGCTTTAAAGTTTAGCCCTTCTCCACCGCCATAAGGAATAGAGTAAGCACGCCCATAGTAAGGCAGATAAGATATAACGGAATCATTTCTTATTTCCACAGAGTACGGTGAAGTTAGTGTAACAGACCGTCCTCGTGCAGGAAGAGCTCTGTTTACATTTATTTTATACTTCCCGGATGTGACCAGTTTTTCAACGGCCTGCTTCTTCAGTTCTTTTTTCTCTTTCTTAGTTTGTGCCGAAAGAGTAGGCATACTCATTGCAGTTATCAGCAATAAGGAGAAAATAATTCGAATCGTTTTCATACTATACTTTTTTATCGGTTATGTATATGAGTAACAATCAATTTTCCTTCTCAATACCCAGCAAATTCATCAAGTGAAAAAGAATATATTGCTTCCACTCCAGCATAAAAACCGAAAAATCGGTAGTATCTTTCAGGAATATGCTGGTGATCAAATTTTTTGTAATCAAAGGAAAAGTAAGCAAACCATAGAAAGTTATGAATACTGTATGTATGGGTACTTTCTTTAGTCTGCCTGCTTCCATTTCCATGAGCAGTCGTTCCTTTATAATCAGGAACGTTTCTTCAAACTGCATTTCCTTAGCTGCATCAAGCAGGTGGTTGACATCGCGCTGTATTTCCCCGCATATAAACTTTGGCATGTCAGGGTTTTCGGTGAAGAGTGTTATATACTTATCCAATATAAGACTTACGCGATCTATGAACGGCAGTTCCTGCTGTATTATTTCCTGTACTTTCGGTAATAGCGACATCACTATCGAACCGAATACAGCTTGAAACATTCTGTCTTTTGTCCTGAAATAGTAGTGTAGGGTAGGACGGTTTATTCCTACTTTTGCGGCAATATCACTCATGCTGGTTTCAACGAAGCCTTTTTCTATAAAAAGCTGTTTCGCTGTTTCAATTATTTGATATTCCAACTCATTGTTTTCTGTAGCTCCCATGGTCTTATTTATTTTATGTTATCAACAAAAAGTAACAGGCGATTGGTGATATTCACATCGCTGACGCTACTGTCAAAATCTAAAGATAATATATTTATCTGAGGGTAGACAGACTTTATACGTTTTTCTATTCCCTTTTCCACAATATGGTTAGCTATACACCCGAATGGTTGCAAACTGATGACATGATTAATACCCTGACTGGCAAAAGACGACATCTCTCCGGCAATCAGCCAGCCTTCACCGAACTGCGTGTTCAGCGATATAACCTGTTTGGCTTTTTCCGCTTTCTCGTAAATATTTTCAAAGGGTTGAAAGTACAGGAAGGCTTTTCCTATCTTGTTGATTTTATCAATTTGTTTCTGAACTTTTCCATAAAGCCAGTCGATAGCGAAATCAGGAATATATTTCTTTTTTATATGACTATCCTGGTTTACTTTCATATTGACGAAGCTTTGCATGAAAAAGTCTGTCATCAATGGAGGAACCACCTCTATACCTCTGTCTATGAGCCATGTGGTGATGTCTTTTTGTGCAAAAGGATTGAACTTTAGGAAGATTTCTCCTACCACACCCACCTTAGGACATGATTTTTGCTGACAGATCTGATTGAATTCGTCAACTGCCAGAGATAAGTAACTGAGCAAATCTTCCGGTCTGTTTTTCAGGATAAGAGGCTTTGCCGCTTCCAGGTACATATCTTTTAATTTAGCTGCCTGTCCCGGCTTTTTCTCACGGACAACGGCGGCGTAATAGAATTTAGCTATGCAGTCGCTGTATAGAACAGCGGCAAGCGCTATTGGCAATACTTTCAGCCAATTTACTTTGAAGCCCGGCTGCTGATTATCTATTCCGCTGCCGAATGCTATTGACAGAATGGGAGTATGAGTGTATCCGTTTTCTATCAATGCTTTTTTTATTAAAGAGATGTAGTTGCTGGCACGGCATTGTCCTCCCGTCTGCGTAATGGCTACACAAGTGTTGTCCGGGTCATATCGTCCTTCCTTAAAAGCTTTCACGATGTCACCCACAATCAGTGTAGCCGGATAGCAAACTTCATTGTTGGAATACTTCAAACCCCAGTCGCACGAACATTCATCGCTTATGGGCAGAGTCTCCATTTCATATCCTGCCACTTTAAAAATGGAAGGAATAAGTGGTGATATAAAAGGGGTGAAGAATGGGGCGATAATCTTCTTCTTTCTGTCCTTTTTGGTGAAAAGAGGGAGGGATAAAGGTTTCTGTACCTGTCTTTCTTCAGCTTGTTGCAAACTGATGTGCAGACTCTCTACCAGCGAACGTACACGCAGTTTGATGGAACCGGTGTTACTAACGTCGTCTATCTTCAATAAAGTAAGATTTTTATTGTACTGCTTCAGTAAAGTGCGTATTTCGTCTATCAGAAAGGCATCCGGTCCACATCCGAAAGAAGTCAGCTGCATATATTGCACGTGATTTCCCTGCTGCGCTGCCCATTTGGCTGATTTCAAAATACGGTTGGTAAATGCCCATTGAGCCAGAAAATTCACCTCCTTCAGTGGAATATCCTGATGACGGACGATATCATCTGTAATTATATAAACGCCCATAGCGCTGATCATATTCGAAATCTTATGTTGTACCAACGGGTCCGAATGATATGGACGTCCGGCAAGGAGAATAATCAGCTTCTGCTTTTTATTTCCTTCTTCAACTATTTGCCGGTTATAGGCGATAAGCTCTTTTTCAAAAGCGTCTTGTGCTTTCAGTGCATGGTCGAATGCTTTCTTTACTACCTGCTCTTGTACGCCCAGTGTGCTCAGGTAGTCACGGCATTGCTTATACAGTAATCCTGTATCCTTGAAAGTGATGGCCGGATGGTCAATCGGTAAGTTATCTGTCTGGACATTCTTGATAACCTGTGAATATCCGGACACAATGGGGCAGTTGTAACTGTTCTGTTGTTGCTTATCGATTTCTTCGAATATGACAAACGGCATAAATATCCGGTCTACTTTGTATTCGATAAGGTTTTGGATATGGCTGTGCACCAGTTTTGCGGGGAAACAGATATTGTCGGACATTACCATATTGGCCGCCTTCTCATATTTATTGAATGTCGAAGCATCCGACAGGCATACCCGGATGCCACACTCTGTGAACAAAGAATGCCAGAAGGGATATTCTTCATACATATTCAGGCAGCGGGGAATACCTATGGTCAGTAGTGGAGCGGCTATATTTACTTGCCGGTCAAACAGAAGTTCGATTTTCTTTTCATAAGCATTTACGCCTTTCTCCGAAACATTCCCTTTATTGGTAAACACCTTTTCGCATTTATTGCCGGAGAAATAATGTTCTCCATTACCGAAAGTATACCGGGTGATGGCACATTGGTTTTCACATCCGTTGCACTGAACCTGTCGGGAAGTGAATTGGGCCTGATGCATCATATCTTCCAGATTTGTAACTTTGGCCGTCTTAAGTTGCTTTGCATAAAGTGCACAGCCCAGAGCACCCATTAATTCGGGACAATCGCTACGGAATACTTCTTTTCCTGTCAGCTTCTCCAGACCTCGTACGATGGCATCATTGCGCATGGTTCCACCTTGCACCACGATATGTTTTCCAAGTTCATCCGGCTTTTTAAGTTGAAGCACTTTGTACAGGCAGTTCTTTACGACAGAGTAAGAAAGACCGGCCGCTATATCCGCCACGGATGCCCCTTCACGGAGCACTTGTTTCACTTTGGAATTCATGAAAACGGTGCAGCGTGTTCCCAGATCACACGGAGCTTTTGAGAAACAAGCCGCTTTGGCGAAGTCCTCCACTTTGTAGTCCAGTGATTGTGCAAAGGTGCTGATAAAAGAACCGCATCCGGATGAGCAAGCCTCGTTTATTTCAATCCGGTTGATAATTCCGCCATTTGTGAAAATGGCTTTCATATCCTGTCCGCCGATGTCCAGGATGAAAGATACATCCTTATTTATATGTTTGGCAGCCATGTAATGGGCTATGGTTTCAATGATACCGGCATCCATCTGGAAGGCAGCTTTTATCAGATCCTCTCCGTATCCGGTGGAGCATCCTCCTTTGATTTGCAGGATCGTCCCTTTTTCCTGACATTCTTTATGCAGTTTCTGCAATCCTTCTTCCACGGCTTTTATCGGATTTCCTTTGTTGTCGTGATAGTAGGAGTACAGGATACGGTTATTTTCATCAAGCACTACTATTTTGGTGGTGGTAGAGCCGGAATCTATTCCTATGGTAGCCTGTTGTATTCCGGATGTTAATTCCGTCCGCTGCACATCATATTGTGCCAACCTGTCCTTCCATTGCAGATATTCCGTTTCATCCTTGAAAAAAGGTGGAAGGCTGTTTTGTGGCTGGTATGCTTTTTCTGATAGATTTTCCAGAAGTCCGGTTAGCTCAGTTATCTTCATTTGCCGGGAGTTCTCTGCCAGTGCTGCTCCCCAGGCTGGAATAAGATTACTTTTCTCCGGCAGCAGAAAGTCGTTCTCCTCTGATAACTGCAAATAGTTGGCGAATGATTTCCTGAGTGCCGGAATAAATGTCAACGGCCCTCCACAAAGTAATATCGGAGCAACAATATCACATCCATGCGCAAGTGTAACGATGGTTTGCACCGTTACAGCATGGAAAATGGAAGCCGCGATATCTTCTTTCGGTATATTCTTGGCTATCAGATTCTGAATATCCGTCTTACAGAATACACCACATCGGGAAGCTATCGGATGTACTCGTGTTGCCCGGAGAGCCAGTCCGTTCAGTTCATCCATCGATACTCCCAATAATATGGCCATCTGATCGATAAATGCCCCTGTTCCTCCGGCGCAGTTTCCGTTCATCCGTAAATCGGTGGCTTGATTATTCTGGAAGAAGACGACTTTGGCATCTTCTCCTCCGATGTCGATCATGGAAGATATTCCGGGATGATTCCGCCGAATATATTGGGCTGCCGCTACCACTTCCTGCACGAAAGGCAGAGAGTATTTCTCTGCGATTCCCATGCCTACTGAACCGGTGATATTGATTGATAAAGTAACATCGCCCATCTGTTCTTTCAGCTGGTGGAAAAATGCCAGTAGGCATTCCTGAACTTTTGCCTGATGCCTTTCATATTTGTAGAAAAGGACATTTCTCTCACTCTTATCCAGCACTATTATTTTAGCGGTAGTAGAGCCGATATCCAGGCCGACTTTGTAAATATCCATAATAGAATTCTGCTGATTTGGTATATAAATAATAAAATCAGATATATTAGTCTGACACTAATGTCAGACGCTGCAAATGTACGAAATCTTTTGGAAAAAGTGAGCGATTGTCTTTATTTAACTTTTTGCCGACAACACGACTGATTTTATTTCGAAGGTGCAATAGGCTTGGTAAGGATGGTAAAATTCGAGTTTTACCAGTCGAAATGATTTCCTTGGTTGGATATGGATTAAATTAAAGGCATCTGTTATTTTCGTGGAGATTGAAATTGTTGTCAAAAAGAAAAAAGCCTCTGACTTGCAGAGGCTTTTTTGATTTCTGTGATCCAGCTGGGGCTCGAACCCAGGACCCCAACATTAAAAGTGTTGTGCTCTACCTGCTGAGCTACTGAATCAATCCTTTATTGCTGTTAAGCGGGCGCAAAGATAGAGACAATTTTTGAAAATGCAAAAGAATATCTCTTTTTTTGTTATCTTTGCCCAATATTCATCGGATGGGAATAGCATATACATTATTAATATAATACACTTAAAAACTTTATGGCAACAGTTGACGATAAAAAGATTATCTTTTCTATGGTAGGGCTGAACAAGACCATTCAGCAGAACAACAAGCAGGTGCTGAAGAACATCTACCTTTCGTTCTTTTATGGTGCAAAGATTGGCATCATCGGTCTGAATGGCTCCGGTAAATCTACCTTGCTGAAGATTATCGCCGGGTTGGACAAGTCTTATCAGGGCGAAGTGGTGTTTTCACCGGGTTACTCAGTGGGCTATCTGGCTCAGGAACCTTACCTGGATCCTACGAAAACCGTAAAAGAAATTGTGATGGAAGGTGTACAACCCATTGTGGATGCACTCGCTGAGTACGAAGAGATTAACCAGAAATTCGGCCTGCCGGAGTATTACGAGGATGCCGACAAGATGGATAAGCTTTTTGTCCGTCAGGGAGAACTTCAGGATATCATCGATGCAACTGATGCCTGGAATCTCGACAGTAAACTGGAACGCGCTATGGATGCCCTTCGTTGTCCGCCCGAAGACGCAACTGTAGACCATCTTTCGGGAGGTGAGCGTCGCCGTGTGGCACTTTGCCGCTTGCTGTTGCAGAAGCCCGATGTGTTGTTGCTGGACGAACCTACCAACCACCTTGACGCTGAATCCATCGATTGGTTGGAACAACATTTGCAGCAATACGAGGGTACGGTGATTGCCGTAACCCACGACCGTTACTTCCTCGACCATGTGGCAGGCTGGATTCTTGAACTCGACCGTGGCGAAGGTATCCCCTGGAAAGGTAACTATTCCAGCTGGTTGGAACAGAAGACCAAGCGCATGGAAATGGAAGAGAAAACCGCCAGCAAGCGCCGCAAGACATTGGAGCGTGAGTTGGAGTGGGTGCGTATGGCTCCTAAAGCGCGTCAGGCGAAAGGTAAGGCACGTTTGAATTCTTACGATAAATTGATGAATGAAGATATCAAGGAGAAAGAAGAGAAACTTGAAATCTTTATCCCTAATGGTCCGCGTCTTGGAAATAAGGTTATCGAAGCGAAGCACGTGGCAAAAGCTTATGGCGACAAACTTCTGTTCGATGATCTCAACTTCATGCTTCCGCCTAACGGCATTGTGGGTGTAATCGGCCCTAACGGTGCGGGTAAAACAACGCTGTTCCGGTTGATCATGGGGCTGGAAACAGTAGATAAAGGTGAGTTTGAAGTAGGAGAGACCGTAAAGGTAGCTTATGTCGACCAGCAACACAGCGATATCGACCCGAACAAGAGCGTGTACCAGGTTATTTCCGGTGGTACGGAACTGATTCGTATGGGTGGACGTGATATCAATGCACGTGCCTATCTGTCACGTTTCAACTTCTCCGGTGGAGATCAGGAGAAGCTTTGCGGTGTACTTTCGGGTGGTGAACGTAACCGTCTGCACCTTGCTATGGCTCTGAAAGAAGAGGGCAACGTGCTGTTGCTGGACGAACCTACCAATGACATCGACGTGAATACGCTTCGCGCACTCGAAGAAGGTCTTGAAGACTTTGCAGGATGTGCCGTAATTATCAGTCACGACCGTTGGTTCCTCGACCGTATTTGCACTCATATACTTGCATTCGAAGGTGATTCCAATGTCTTCTATTTCGAAGGTTCTTATTCGGAATATGAGGAAAATAAACAGAAACGTTTAGGGAAAGAAGAACCTACCCGTGTACGTTATAGAAAGCTGATGAATGACTGATAACAGTAAGAATCTGATAGCATAACTAATATTTTTATGACAAATAGAAAGCCCTGCAAAAAACTTGTAGGGCTTTTTTGTTATAAAAAGTTTCAATAACTCCTATATACCCTAAAATTTTGTAGCAGAAATGTAATACAAATCTAAATCTTATTAATTATATTTGCGTCTTAAAACAGTATTTAATACTTAATTAACATTCGTAATTAACACATTTAATTAACAAAAAACAGAAGTATGAAAAAACATCTAATTCATTTCCTGTTGGTGGCTGTGCTGTCTATATGCAGTGCTGCGGCATTTGCCCAGACTACAGTGAAAGGTCAGCTTGTTGACTCAGAAACAGGAGAACCGTTAGTGGGCGCTGCTGTTATGGTAGAAGGCACTTCACAAGGAACTGTGACTGACATTGATGGTTATTTTAAGCAAGGTGTTGCTCAAGGTGGAACATTGGTGTTCAAGTATGTAGGTTTTAAAGACCTCAAGAAGAAAATAACACAGAAGGGTGCTTCTGTTGATTTGGGGGTTATCAAGATGGATCCGGATGCCGTGATGCTGGCGGACGTTACAATTACTTCTTCTATAGCGGTTGCCCGTAAAACTCCGGTAGCGGTATCTACTATTGATCCGGTTTTCATTGAAGAAAAGTTGGGTACGCAAGAATTCCCTGAAATCTTAAAGTCTACTCCGGGTATTTACGCTACTAAAGACGGTGGTGGTTTTGGAGATAGCAAGGTTAACATCCGAGGTTTCAAGAGTGAGAATTCGGCTATGATGGTTAATGGTGTGCCGATGAACGGTATGGAGAATAATAAAGTATATTGGTCGAACTGGTCAGGTTTGTCTGATGTTACTAGAAGTATCCAGATACAACGTGGTTTGGGTGCTGCTAAAGTTGCTTCTCCGGCAGTAGGTGGTTCTATTAATATTATTACCAAAACTACCGAAGCAAAAAAAGGTGGTTCTGTATCCTATGCTATGGGTAATGATGGTTATAATAAAATTTTATTTAATCTCTCTTCTGGTTTGTCAAAAGACGGATGGGCATTCTCTTTGTTGGGAGCCAAAACTTGGGGTGATGGCTATATACAAGGTACAGAGTTTGAAGGATATACTTGGTTTGTTAGTATTGCTAAACGTTTCAATGACAATCATCAGTTGTCTTTGACTGCTTTTGGTGCTCCTCAGTGGCATAATCAACGTAGCAACCAGAATGGTCTTTCTATTAAGGAATGGCAACGTGTAAAACAATATATGGGTGAAGAAAGCCCTTATAAGTATAACTCCACTTTCGGTTATCGCAACGGACAATCTTATAACTCTTCCAAGAACTCTTATCACAAACCACAGATTTCTTTGAATCACTTGTGGCAGATTGACCAGAAATCAAGTTTAAGTACTGCTCTTTATGTATCTATCGGTCGTGGTGACGGCTATAGAGGTACAGGTGACAGTACCTACGCTAACTCATGGTATGGGTCTACAAACGGTTTGGTAAACACGCAATTCCGTCGTCCGGATGGAACTTTTGACTATGATGCTGTTGAAACAATGAATGCCGCAAGTACCAATGGTTCTAAAATGGTAATGAGTAAGATGATGAACAACCATCTCTGGTATGGATTACTTTCTACATATACCACTAAGATCGGTGAGAATTTTGATTTCTATGGAGGAATTGATTTCCGTTATTATAAAGGTTTGCACCAGGATGTTCTGACAGACCTTTTTGGTGGCACTTATTTTATTGATTCCTATAATCGCAAGAATGTTACAGCGGAAAATAATCCGGCAGTGGGTGGTAACTCCAGTTATATAAACGAGAAATTGAATGTGGGCGATGTGTTGCGTCGTGATTATGATGGTTTCGTTATGTATGAAGGGGTATTCGCACAATTGGAATACAATCAAGATAAGTTGAGCGCTTTTGTTTCCGGTGGTGCTTCAAATACTGGCTACTGGCGTTATGACCGTATGTATTATAGTAAAGATAATGCAAAGTCTTCTACGAAAAATTATTTGGGTGGAAACATCAAGGGAGGTGCCAACTATAACTTGACTGAAAATCATAACGTTTTCGTTAATGCAGGTTACATCAACCGTGCGCCGATGTTCGATACTTCTTTCATCAATTCACAGACTTCACATGACCGTAATCCGGATGCAAAGAACGAGAAAATCATGTCGTTTGAGTTGGGATATGGTTACCGTAGCCGTTTCTTCACTGCCAATTTGAATGGTTATTATACCCGTTGGATGGATAAAGCTCTTTATGATAGTGGCACGACAGCCGATGGTTTGCGTTGGGCGATGAATATGACCGGCGCAAATGCTGACCACTGGGGTGTAGAATTTGATTTTGTTGCAAAGCCTTTGAATTGGTTAGATGTTACAGGTATGTTTTCTTGGGGTGACTGGCGCTGGAAAGGCGTAGCTACCGGATATTTATTTGACTCACAAGGCCAGATGTTGAAAAACACTCGTGGAGATGTTGTGACAGATATGGCAGAGGCAGAAAAGTATAAATATCTGGTTGATATGGATAATGTTAATGTGGGTGGTTCGGCACAGACAACAGCTGCTTTGGGCTTAGGTGTACGTCCGATAACAGGTTTGCGCATTGGAGTGGATTGGAACTTCTTTTCACGCAACTTTGCTGATTATGATATTAATGCCAATACTACAACGCCAAATGAACCTTATGTCATTGGTAGCCCGTGGAAAATTCCGTCATATAGTACATTCGATATAAGTGCAGGTTATTCATTTGATTTTGGAAAAGTACGTGCTACATTGAGTGGAAACGTAAACAATGTCCTTGATCAGGAATACATTGCAGATGCTCGTGATGGCAGTGCTCACGATTGGGAGAGCGCTACGCGTGTACTTTACGGTTTTGGCCGTACTTATTCTGTAAGATTGAAGTTCAATTTCTAAACCAAGACAGATTATGAAGAAAAATATTATATTTAGCATGTGCGCATCTTTGCTGTTTTTGGCAAGTTGCGACTATAACGAAGATAACTTTCCTGGCTATGATGAGCTTGCCATACCTAAGGATGTGCAGAACGTCGAGTTGAGCCTGGCAGACGGTGACTATAAGAAAGTGGCCGGACTTGAAAGCAATATAAAATTAGCAACGGATAGGGTAGATCCGGAAGGAATAGACTTTGTGGCAGCTTTGGAAGCTATGGGGTCGAATAAATATTTTACGGAGAACGCACAAGCATCATGGTATCTGCCTGCTTACCTTGAAAGCCTTTATCCTTATTTGAACGATGGGTCGAAAGTGACGGTGGCCTTCAATAATGCTGAAAAATTGCCTGAATACCTGACTGATTTCAACGGTATTTCCGCTTATGAGCTCACTACTGGTGACTATAAGACAGTATGGGGTGAAACAGTTACTGCTTCATTCTTGTCTCCGTCTACGGTAAGTAAAATTCCTGCCATTTTAAAACAAGCTGTAGAGAATCCTGCTGACGGTGATATGCGCATGGTCAACTATGCTTATTCTGAAACAGAACCGAGTATCGGTGGTGGTGGCGAAATTCCGAATGTTTATCAAAAAGTATCGGGAATGGCTGCCGAAGGAGGTAATTATGTGTTTGTAGCTCCTGACAAAGAAGGAAAACTTATTCCTTTGGGAAGACTTCAGGATGAAACAAAGACCTATGGTTATATGGCAGGTACTGCTGTGACTGTTGCCGATGGTCTAATCAGTAGTGATGTTTCAAACTATGTATTGACTGTTGCTCCTACTGCAACAGGCTATTCTTTGCAACGTCCGGATGGAAAGTTTATTTATCTGTCAGGAACGTATAATACCTTTAATGTGGGAGCTCTTCCTGGAACCGGTGGAGACTGGAAATTTTCTCAAAATGCAGATGGTACTACTTCCATTGTGAATGTTGAGAAGAAGAAAACAGTGAAATTGAATGAATATAATGATTCTTATTCTTTCGGTTCATATCCACCTTCTTCATTCGGCATTTATTTGAATGAAACAATGAAAGCAAGCGATGGTGGCTTTGCTTTCCAGGATATCAATTTGGAAGGCGTCACTTATGCATGGAAATACGATTCACAGAACGGTTATTGGAAAGCAGCGGCTTTTGCCAATGGAGTGAATAACCCTACTGAAAGCTGGTTGGTTTCTACAGAAATAGATTTGTCCGGTGCTACAGCTCCGTCACTTTCATTCGATGCTGCCATCAACTATTTGAATGGTAATAATCGGGCTGATTTTATTGAAGTTAAGATTTCTACTGATTATGTAGACAACGTTAAGTCTGCTACTTGGGCTACGCTGAACGCTGCATGGTCGGAAGGCAAGAGTTGGACTTTTGTTAATTCCGGTGCAATTGATTTGAAAGATTATGTTGGAAAGAAAGCACGTCTTGCCTTTGTATATAAGAGTACTTCGGCATGTGCTCCTACTGTAGAGATTAAAAACGTAAGTGTTTCCGAACCTAAGGCTGGTTATTATGCTGATGTTTATTTGTATAAGGAAGTTCCTGAAAATGAAGTGGAAGTAGCTGCTGCTATGATGTTCGCCTCTACGCGTGCTGTTGCAAAATACAACACTTCTGCTGTATATCGATATGATGCAGCATCCAGTACTTGGAAAGAATACACCACTCCGGATGTTACTGTAGCGGTATTGCAACCTGAAGATTATGCTAAGATGGGAGCTACCTATGTTGGTAAACCGGGAGAGACATTGCCGATTTATCTGAAGAATGCTTATCCGTATGCTCAGGCAGATTTGACGGTAGCTGTGGTTTATTACAGTAACAGTAGTCAGGCTATATCTGCAACTGAGTTCATTTATGACGGTGCAACTTGGACGGAGACCGCCAATGTCATGCCTAAGACTATGTTGTTCATCAAAGCGAAAGGTGTATGGAATGAAGCGAAGGTATACTATTCAAGCACCTTTATTGGTGAGGATGGTGGATGTACTATTCAGGATGTAGACTTGGGAACAAAAGATTATGTTTGGATTCTTGACGCTAAATATGGTTGGAAAGCTACCGGATATTTGGGAGGCAATAAGGTTACTGAAAGTTGGTTGATTATTCCGACGGAAATTAACTTGAAGGAAGCTATGTCTCCTGTATTGAGATTTGAAGGCGCTGCAGGTTATCTGTATGGAGCAAAAGCGGAAGACTATATCAGTGTCTGTGTTTCCACGGATTATACTAATGATGTGACTACTGCTACTTGGGATAAAGTGGAATTTGCAACATGGCCCGATAGCTTTACCTTCATTACAATGGAAGCTAACCTCAGCAAGTATAATGGTCAGAACATTCGTATTGCCATTAAATATACGAGTGATACGGCTTGTGCTTCTACTTGGGAAGTTAAAAACTTCTCTCTTCAAGAAGAATAAGAAACATTTGTTTTATTATATGAAAAAGAGAGTGTGCCCAAAGCACACTCTCTTTTTTGTTACCACCGTTCCCTCTTCACCTCAAAGCACGGGCACTCCTTCGTCCACTCCATCGGCTCCACCTCTCCGTTTCCATTGATGTCCGGGCTTAAATCCCTATGCCCGACAATCTGTGCCTCTGGATGATCCATTTTCAGGGCTCGTACCAGTACTCGCAGAGAATGCCTTTGCCATTCCGTCCGTGTGTCTTTTGCTATCCCGTGACAATCCAAACCACCTTCATAGCAAATACCAATTGAATTAGTATTGTAGCCTTTCACATGCGCTCCCGGTTTCACCACAGGACGAAGGTTTTTGATGTCTCCGTTTAGGCGTACATAATAATGATATCCGGCCTCACTGAAGCCACGTCGCAGATGATCGGCGGGTAA